>ENA-OZET01000005-OZET01000005.1-human-gut-metagenome-genome-assembly--contig:-NODE-5-length-47374-cov-6.624147_pt1 | contig 47374 bp, 51 predicted proteins | sample MGYA00244610_ERZ653618 | MGnify/ENA primary metagenome ERZ653618 (study PRJEB26926, sample SAMN06165091) | human gut metagenome | biome: ENVO:00009003; feature: ENVO:2100002; material: ENVO:00002003...
CCTCTCTATTCGTCGGCAGCGTCAGATGTGTATAAGAGACAGTCCATATACTGGGCCATTTTGTTGTTCATGAATTTGATTTTTCCATTCATGTCAATCTGACCGCCGTAAATTTCTTGACTTGCGATTTGGTATTCATGCGAAAGAACGATCGGAGAATTGCCAGCACTACGACCGATACCTTTGCCTTTGAATCGACGAATGCAAGATTTACAGTTATCATTAAAGGCGTGATTATACATCACCTTTTCTTGGCGTTTTGCAAATTCAGCTTGCTTTTCAGCTTTGGATTTAATCTTCCAAACCTGAATACGATGCTGACGAATTGCTTCGAGAAGAAACGTGCTAATTTTAGTGGGACAAATTCGCACCCACTTAGAACCATTATTCAGAATCACCATAGAAGGATACACTCCGGAAGCGGTTGCGCGGGCCTCCGTGATGAAATGAACGCCGTCAAACGAACCATAAAGCTCATTAGGATTGACAACATTGCCACAAAACATGAGCGATTCCTTTGCTTGAATCACCCACGCATCGCAGGTTCTAAAATTTGTTTTCATAACGTGTTTACCTCTCTTTTCTTTCAGAATCTTAGTTTAAAGCCCCCGCGCCACGTCAAGGCGTTCTGAATTTGCGGGAGTGAGCGGGCATTTTCGGTTGCCATACCTATCTCTCATACATGCAAGGCTACGCTCATAAACTTGCATGTAATCAGGGCCATTTATCATATTTTGCACTTGCCTTTTCAGCCCTTTGGTAGTGCAGGACTTAGGTGGAATGCTATGGTTTGTCCCTGCGTATACCCGCATATAATGGTGTTTTCCATCATTTCATAGCATTGTGCGGACACAAGCAGTTTAACGTCATGCTTGGGACAGCAGATGTTATTTAGAATTTCATACCCGGCGGGTCTCCTTTTTCAGAGAATGATTTCGTGCCCCAAAACAGCTGCTCTAACGACAGCTCCATTGTGATATAGGCGAACTTCGTCATAGAATGGTTTATCGTACCATTTACTAGAAACGCTTCTTTCGAAACGCTTCGTTGCATACTGTTCATTGTCAGTTCTGAAAGGGCAAGTAGAAATGTCGGCACGAGTAACGATAAGCCACTCTTTCGCCATGGGCAAAACGACAGACTCATCGTACTGTTTAACACCACGACTTGCGCTTGCACGAGTGATACCACCGACCTTGGTATTAGTCTTATCAGATTTCATAGGGTGTTCTAAAGAACCCCACAGAATCTTGCCGGTCTCGGCGTTGATGACAGCCTGTACCAACTGAGGCATATCACAGGCATGAAAAGCGGTCTCCATGTCCGTGGTATCGAGGGTCAGACCGTACTTATTGAAAACGATAGTAAACAGCATAGTTTTACCTCTTTTTCTTTTCTCGCTTGACTCAAAAGGGCTTGCGCCCATGGTAGTGGGATGCTTTCTTCCCTGCGCCCACTAACTCACGGCATTAACAAACAATAATTTGGTCGAGTTTTTCAACGTCTCTCTCAACAATCATTCTTCTATTAACCATTCGCTTGCACCACGACTGAAGGTCAAAGAGAATAACATCGGTTACTCCGGCACTAATGCACTGAAGTTCGATTTCTGCCAATTCCTGATTATGAACCGGCGTGGGCTTGAGAAGGTTGGCAATATACGCCCTCTCATACATAACGCGCAGCTTTTTAATCGTCATAGAACCTCTTCCCTGAGTGTACAAAATGCGCCACACTCTTAATCGCTTGGCCCCATTGCGGAGCTGGAAAGAGGCCGCTTTGAACGGTGCGACCTCGAAAGGGTATCCGGTTATGGGTAGTTACTGCTTATCTTCGGCCTTAGCTTCTTCGGCTTTCTTGGTACGGCCATACAGAGCGTCCAGAATAGCCTGCTTCTCTTCCTGCGTTGCGTGGCTCTTGTTGACAAGAGTGACAACCGCCACGATGTCGATGCTGTGAGCTTCGTAGTCGGCCACTTTCTTTTCCAGCTGAGCAATCTTGTCGTCTTTTGCCTTTGTTTCGTCAGCTGCTTTCTTTTCCTCAGCGGCTTTATCTGCGGCCTTTTTCTTGTTGGCGGCCTTAGTGTCAGCAGCTTTCTTCGCCTTAGCATCGTTAGCGGCCTTGCGTGCTTTCTTGAAGTCGCTGGCACTGATACGGGCCAAGGGCTGACCATTCAGAATGCGCGCCGTCTCAAAAATCAGGTACTTGAGGAAACAATTCGAGATTTTGCTTGCATCGTTGTTGGCGTCTGCTCTTGCATCTGCGGACACTTCGCCCATAAGTACAAGGTCAGGGACGGTCACGCTGTACAGGGGGCGGCGCTTGCCATCGGGTTTATTGGGGTCACGAGAACCGAGGCCATAGAACCATGCGGCCATGGACTTACGCGCCTTATCTTCGGCGGCCTTCAGGGCGGGAATGTCCTCTTCTGCCGTACCCTTGCTCTCACGAAGCATCATCATAGCGACAATGTCGGAATATACGGCGTCCGAGATTTTCTTGATGCCCTCGACCGTGACGGCGGAGACATTGAAGTCCTCAAGAGACTTCTTGGTGATTGCGGACACTTCCTGTTCAGGGTCGGCGATAGCGAGAATCAGTGCGGCCAACTCAGTAGTCTTGACGTTCTTAGGATTAGTCATAATTTTTACCTCTCTTGCTTATGTGTTGCTCAGCGTGGCCGTGTTGCCACACTTGACGCGGCACAAACTTGCGCTTGCACCGTCTCAAGCACTCACAAGCTTTTTACACTTGTGAGCACTGAAAAACTTTGCTTTTGTACCCCAAAGAGGCAGTTTTAAGCCTTATTTGGGGCAAAAGTGACAGCTTGCACCGCGTGTCTCGACACTTGCGATTGTACGTCCACCGCTAAAGGATATAGCTAGGACTTTTGTGCAATGGCTACTTGTGAACGCTGTCACAGTGCGCTTTACTGAGGCGCACCTATAGCTTATTTATCCGGCCGGCTATAGTCGGCAAGTATATGCAAATCTCCACGCGGCGAAAGTGAATACAAGAGGTGCAACACTCGGCAAAAACCGTGGCCGCCGTGGCCGTTCTACTCTACTTAAATTTTCAAGGTGCTGTCCTCAGTATGGGGGTATCTCGCTCAACCCCCGCCCACCACCGTTCCGGTGGGCTTTCCGTGTTCCCTTGGAGTGACTACAGTATGTCATACTCAGAAATTTTTGCAACAAGTGTACAAGCACCCCACGAACGCCCTATAAAATCCAAAGCCGCTCCTCGCCTATATATAAATAGGAGTAAATTCCCGATTGACGGCCACCGAATATCACCTAATAACGGAAGGTGTGATTCGCCAAAAATCCGCATGAATCCTAGATTTTTCAAGCCATGAGGAGGGGCGGGTTAAAAATTCCAAAGCGGGGTCAGTTTGCCTCCTGCGTACCAGTTATTCCCTCTCCCCATCCTCTCTAAAACCCCTCGGAATGAGCGTCGCAGGCATCAAAATTCCATCAAATCAGGCACTGCCAGTTTGCAACATTTACACATGATCGGCCTCTCCCTACAGCGTTCAAAACACCACAAAATCACGCCGGAAACGCATCCGGTAATTATCGCACTATCGTTATATTTTTCCACTACGCTTTATGCCAATTTTAGCCTATTTCACCATCCCGGCAGAGTCTGAAACGCCGTAAAGCGCCTCAAAATCCTTTAATTTTGATAAATTTCCCCTATTTTTGCTTCATTTTATGTTATTTTCACCCCATTTTCGCTCAATTCCTAAATATAAACAACCAAATATTTTATTCCGGCATACTGTGCAAAACTATTGATATTGAGTGCCACTGGGTGTATAATAAAGTATGAAGAAAAGCCCGCAGCGTTCTCCACAGCCGCGAGCTTGTTCATTTCAGTTGTTCGCATTACTTTTAATTAGTTATGGTAAATAATGGAGGTCATCCTAATGAATTTTTACGACACCTCTGCCCTATTAGACCTAGGGGCTACCGCTTTCGAACCAGAGGCGCTACCTTTTCTGATTGCAGATATGACTCTACACGAGCTAGAAGAGATTAAAACCAGCGGCAAAAAGACTGAAGAGATCCGCTACAAAGCTCGCACAGTCACTCGTTTGCTTGCCGAACATTGCGACGATGGCAGCTATACCGTAGTAGCGGTCCCTATGACTTCCCTATTCTATATTCTTGATGGTAAGCCGATCAGCGATAACAATGACGCGACGATCATGGCGACCGCACGGTGGTGGTTAGATCAGCAGAAGCAAAACCTGGATGATTTACCTACTGTGCTCGACGAAGCAAGCAGTAACCAAGCCGCCTATATTTCTTCTTTGATTGATTCTTTCAAATTCGTTACCAGCGATTTGAGCTGTGCCAATATCGCCAGTGGCATTCTCCAGCTTCCAGTTGAGTTCACCTTCCCTAACGCAGCAACCACAAAGAATGACTACACTGGATGGACTGAGGTCGCTCTAGCAGATGGTGGCGAAGAGGTTATGGCGATGGCGTACTCTAAAGACGCCGAGCAGAGAAACCTGTTTGATACACCCACAAATGGATACATCCTTATTCCGAATGCAGATGCTGATGGAAATACAGCGGCGATCCGTTGGGATGGGGTACGCTGGAATCCACTGCGATATAAAAACCTGAACACCGCATACTCAGGAAAAATCAAGCCCCTTAATGACCAGCAGCGACTCGCTTTCGACTTGTTACAGAATGACGACATCACAATCAAGCTGCTTCTTGGTGTGTACGGCAGCGGCAAGGACTTCCTGATGGTTAATCACGCTATTGACTTGATTGAAAAAGGCAAATACGACAGAATCGTCTGGGTCCGCAACACCGTCGAGGTTAAGAATTCTAGGTCGATTGGTTTTTTGCCAGGTACCGCGAATGAAAAATTGATGCCATATGCAGGACCATTATCCGATACTCTTGGCGGCGATGTAGCTCTTGAGCGTGCCATTATTGACGGTTGGGTTAAGCTGGAACATTTGGGACCAATTCGAGGTCGAAGCTATAAACGGTCTATAATCTATTGCAGCGAAGCAGAAAATCTTACTAAGGAGCATGTTCAGTTGCTAATTGGACGTGTTGGCGGAGATAGTGCTCTGTGGCTCAATGGCGATCTGCGACAGATTGATGATGTTGTATTTGAGTCAAATAATGGTCTTCGAAAGGCAATCGAATGTCTCACAGGTCAGCACCGGTTTGGTGTTGTGTATATGCCAATCAGCGAACGAAGCGAGACTGCTAAATTGGCTGATCTGTTAGACTAAGGGGCATAGCAGAATGATAAAAGTAAGAATAGACGGCTTACGACTAATGGATTACATCTCTCCTACTGGCGACTGGAACCATGAAGCGATCGACGGCTTAGCAAAAGCTTTATATAACCGTTACAAAGAAGCGGAATTCGAACAGATAGTAGAGCTATTCAAGAAATACATAGGAGAACAAACATGACTAACGAGCTGAAGATCTTTGAGAATCCCGAGTTTGGCACCATACGGACTTTAACCATTGACAATAAGACTTTATTCTGTGCAAACGATGTAGCAAAAGCGCTGGGATATGCTCGTCCAGCAGATGCTGTTTCAACACACTGTAAGGGGTCTGTAAAACACCGAGTCCTTACAAACGGGGGTGCACAGCTTGTAACATTTATTCCAGAATCCGATCTATATAGGTTAACATTTAAATCAAAACTTCCTGCAGCAGAAAAATTCACTGACTGGGTAACAGAAAGAGTGCTTCCCTCTATCCATAAAAATGGTGGTTACATTGTAGGACAGGAAGAGATGACTCCAACTGAAATTATGGCAAGTGCTGTTCTATTAGCGCAAAAAACCATAGCTGATAGAGAAGCTCGTATTGCCGTTCTTACTGCTCAAAATGCCGAGCTCACTCCGAAGGCAGAATTTGCAGACGCCATCACTGCATCCAAAGCGACTATCCTAATTGGCAATCTCGCTACGGTATTGAAGCAGAACGGCTGCGACATTGGTCAGAATCGACTGTTTAGGTATCTACGCGAGAACGGCTATCTCATTGCACAGAAGGGCGACCGCTACAACACGCCAACGCAGCGAGCTATGGATATAGGGCTGTTTGAGGTTGATACTTCCCTCTTCACCACGGCGTATGGCAACGCGAAAATCTCCTACACAACACGGGTCACGCCGAAAGGACAGCAATACTTCATTGACAAATTCGTAAAAGAGCGTGGCGCGAATCTGATGATACCGGAGGCCGTGTAAACACGGAGATCTCAACCTATGACAATCGATAACGTGATAAACAATCTCTATGATGCTCTGAGCAAAAATCAAGATACTATCTAGTTCGATTATCAAGGATTCCGCTGGGAGCTTGGCCACGACCTACGTTTTCATCCACGACATATAATCCATAGAGCAATCTGTCCAGATGATGATCGACGTGCAGCTCAATATGATCATCCTGTTCCCTATTATCCCGAATCCGATAATGAATGTGTATGCGAGAGCTTGCTGTGATAGGAGAAAAGCAAATGCGTGTTTTATTTGTAAGACCGTCAATCTATGATACGGTGTGTGAGTGGTATGAAGGGTTAACTGATATCCAAAAACATTGCAAAGAAACCTTAATTTGTAAATCTCCAGAAGATTTCTGGGATATGTTCGACAAGGATAAATTCGGTGCACAATACACGACGTTCTATTTTGATGATATGCTTTCTCTTACTGATACTCTCAAATGTTTCCTAGAGTTGACGAAATTATATGGAGAAGAAAGCGCAAAATATATATCAGAAAATAAGATGCGACGAATCAGTATAAGTTATATGATGAATAATAATCGTTTTGACCATTTTAAAGTTTTTGGAATCACTCCCGAATGTCTAAACGATATAATTCAGTTAGCCTTGGAGGAACAAAACGAATGCGTATGTGACAGCTTGATATAACATAGAGGGTTTGTACAATGAATAAGTTCGACACATTATATGACGATCACTTGCGTCGGTGGAGATATAGATATCCAGACGATAATACCGATAGTGGCGAAATCACTTTTGACTGCACGAAAGATGGATTCACATAGACTCTGCCAAGCGATAAACCACTGCGGATCGCGAACGAAATCGTATCTTATATTGACGCAAATGGCATTCAGCGAAAAGTTCAAGCAAAAGTAAAATACTATGGGATGGGACACGATCCGATGTGGACAGTTGCACTTCCTGACGTTGTTGAGGCAGAAAACGAATGCGTTTGTGAATCGCTTTTATGAGGTGCAAAATGGAAAATCAATTATTGATGCCAAATGATAAAGTATATATAGTGCCATCAGATTAGAAGCAGCCTGTAAAAATCGAATTTGAAAACGGATCAAGCATAGAATCTGCGGATTATAAATCGTATCGCAGTAATAGAGCCGATATGTGGCCTGATTATAATTGGTTGGGTATTGATAAAGAATTAAGAAGTTTCATTGAAGACTATGTATCAAAAATTTTTCCAAAAGAAGAATACAGTGTATCTATTCACAATGAGTGTTACTGTGAGAGTCTATTATGAAAAAATACATCAGTGAAGAAGTACAACAACAAGCAGTCCTACAATTACATATCGAAATTGAAAATGATTGTAAAATAGAATTTGATAATTTCAGATTTCAAATAGACGAAGAAGATATGACGGTTCGCCGCTATGGAGAACCAGATGAAATGTTTGTAGTCAAAAGGAAAGTAAGAATTTTCTTATTAAATAACGGATTTGAATTCGAAATTGCTGGGACTTATGCTGAACAAATGTACAGACGATATCTTAAACTGATAAATGGAGATATCAATACAAATAGTGAATGTTATTGTGAAAGTCTATTATAAAGAAGGTGAAAATATTGGATGAACAAGAGCTGACTATAAGAGTTTCAGAAATAGATAATCGTTTAGATGCCGTATATAACGCCGCAACTCATGCTTATATGCGAGCCAATGAAGCTAATGACACATCTAAAATTGCAATAAACAATATGGAAAATGTAAGAATAACAGCCGTTTCGTACCAGTCTGTAATCGACCAGCTACAAGCTAGAGTCACAGATCTTGAGCATAAAATGAAAATGATAACAGGACCATGTTATTGTGAGTCTCTGTTATAAGGAGGTTTTATATGAAAGAAGAAAATTTTTCAAAACAAGATATTTATAATATTGGGTTTGCCATAGTTGACACAGTGCGCGATTATGCCGTCACATACGAAGACATTATCGATGCGATTCAAGTTTATGCCGAGTGGCAGGAGCTGATTGGTGGTGCTTCGCTTTATGATACGCTTTGGATGGAGGATGGCACCCCGATGGCCCCTTCCCTGACGCGATATTTGTATCACAAGCTATACGGGTTGGAAGAATATGAAAACAACGAGGAGGATTATGGCGATGAATGACCGCAAGCGTGATAAGGTATCTAAGAGCAGCTATATGCGCAAGGCCCGTAAACAGCGCATGATTGAGAATCAGTTTATGCATGAGATTGAGAAAGCACAAGAGGGCGATGAACGGCAGAGGCAGTCAGAGCGGCGGAAACGGCGCACAATGTGGGACGATGACGAAGACTAAGGAGGTACGCAGTAGTATGGATAAAGATCCGAAGACACCATTAGATGAGCAGGGTGATGTTACCGAGATTCGTATTCAATCCGTACCGTTAATGGTATGGATTGCTGGAGCTTTAAGTAGCGTAAGTTTCGTTGATTGGATGTTTACGATAGCTGAAATGCTTGTCGTATTTGTGTTGACATATCAGATTTTAGGGCGGGTACTCTTTACGGCACTGGTGGTTACTCCCTGTTTAGTGGTGTTTATCAGTAAATGCCTAGAAGCTTATGATGAGATTATGTATGGTGATGACGGTGATATGAGCGGCGGCGATGACGATTCGCACTTTGGAGACCATTGGAACGATCTTACTGGAGGAAAGAAATAATGAAATTCGTTGATTTATCAGGTAAAAAATTCGGGAAATTAACTGTATTAAATCAAGAGGAAGATTACATCCAAGCTGATGGCCGTCACAGATCTAGATAGAAGTGTATTTGTGAATGCGGAAACGAATGTATTGTTGATGGAGACGCACTTAGAACCGGAAATACAAAAAGTTGCGGATGTTTAAAGCATCGGAAATGGGCAAAAGATCTTACAGGACAACATTTTGAAAAATTAACTGTGCTTGGTCGTTCGCCAAAATATCTCAATCAAAAAGTTTATTGGCATTGCAAATGTGATTGTGGTAATGAAGTTGATGTTATAGGCTCTTTGTTGGTTAATGGGCGGTCAAAGACTTGTGGATGCTCTCATGTTACACAAGGTGGTTTTGGTAAATCAAGACTTTATGAAGTATGGTTTGCTATGATGTCTCGTTGTACAAAACCCGAAAACAAACATTATTCTAATTACGGTGGACGAGGTATTAAAGTTTGTGATGAGTGGCAAGATTTTTTAAAGTTCAAAGAATGGGCAGATAAAACAGGATATGACGAAACAGCTCCTAGAGGCCAATATACCATAGATCGTGTTGATAATAATGGAAACTATTGTCCAGAAAATTGTCAATGGAAAACAATGTTGGAACAAGCCAACAATAAAAGAAATACTCGCATGATAGAATACAATGGAGAGAAAAATCTATTTTAGAATGGTCTGAATTAACAGGGCTGTCCACTAGTTTAATCAGAAGCCGTTATGATAGAGGTTGGACGCCAAAAGAAATATTAACAATTCCATTTGGTTGTAAAAGGAGTGAAATAGTTGATCAGCCCTAAAAGTTACACTGTTCGCAAATATCCTCTAAGTCTGTTTATAAAATATAATTACAAAATTCCGGCAGAAGTTGCGAACGATGCACAATATCAAGTGCTCCAGTCTGATACAATGTTACTTCGTCAGATTAGAATTGTGTCAAACAACTATGACGATTACAATTCTTTTATTGTATTTATCGATGCAACTGGCGCTCAGAATAAGCCAAAAGTAGTCCGTTACTTGATTGAGCATGGCGCAAAAATCGGTAAATATCATTTTTCTTTTGGCGACCGCAGCGCTTCTATGATTCGTCAATTTATTTTCTCAATGGTTGAATCTCACATTTGGCCAGAAGTTAATAAGCGAATCAGTATGGATTTGGATTTCAAAGACAAGCCGACGGTGCTTAGTAAATATTATGCTTATCGCGGCCTTGTGCTTTCAAGTTGCCATTGTATCGCACTTCGAGAATGGTTTCCGAAAATTATTGTTGTACCAGATACTTTTACAACTATTCCAAATCAAAAGATTAAATATGTTCGTGACGAAGAAGTCGAATTCGTAGATCAGAAAACAGGGGCAAAACGCACTTGGAAACAAAAAGCAATCGCTAAAAAAGAAACAGACATTGAAATCAATATGTTTGATGGATGCGGTATTGCTCATCCTTCTTTGATGCGCGAAGTAGAGCACCGAATTGGGACAACGGAACGAATCAATAGCATGGTGTTTCGTATGCCATATTTCAAAGGTGTTTTCAATGAAATGGATTATGTTTCATTTTACGAAGAGCGTGGTGTTACCGAAATCACCGACATTTGGGGTATCAAACATTCCGTGACTCGTGATGCAGAGCCGATGTTTATTGCTTGTGAAAGCATGTACAAGGGATATAAATATTTTAAGCAAGACGGAACTGTTAATGATTGGAACCGCTACAAAGAACTTGCTTTGAAATACGATCATGCATTAGGTATTGCAAAATGGAATTATCAAGCAGATAAAGAGGTTTTAGTTAGCTTAGGAAATTACCAGCTTATCCAAGACCTACAGAATGTTCCATTTGATGAATTTAAACATCTAGCAGATAAATCAGTAGATTGGTATGAAAAGATCGTACGTGGCGATCCGATTTTTACATACTGTTTTCTTGGCGCATTATCTGATAATACTGAACCACTCAATCATTATGTTGCGGCTATTATGCGCAATCCAGAAATGGTCCACGAGCCAAGTGTTAAGGATTATTTTCATAGTCTTCTCGATAAATATCGCAATGGATTTAAGTGTGGAAAGCTATTTTTTAACGCAACATTTAAATTTCTACTTCCAGATCAAATCGCTTTAATGGAGGCTATTGCGGAACTTCCTATAAAGGGTTGCCTTAAAGCCGATGAGTTTTATAGCTTTGATAGACGCGGCGTTATTTTAGGTGAACGCGCATTGGGGCGCAACCCACATATATGTCACCAAGAGCATGTTAAGCTAAAAGGTGTTGACAATGAATTGACACAAAAATATTGCAGTCATCTCGTCAACTGCTGCATGATTAACGTGTTTTCAATAACCCCGCAACGCTTGTCGGGAGCCGATTATGATGGAGACTTAACGCTGTTGTCAAATGAGCCAATTATTATCAATACCATCCCTGATGATGGATATGTTACTATTGATATTGAAGACAAAGTAACTAGTCTTGCCCAAATAGACAACCTTGAAAATAAGCTCGCTTGTACTCTTCGTGGTTTAAAAAGTATGATTGGCGAGATCAGTAACATGGCATCTGTATATCATAACCGGGTCGCACGTACAGAGGAAACAAAACAGTTATATGAAGGCTATATTGACCTTCTTTCTGTAGCAAACGGAAAAGCTGTGGATTTCGCAAAAACCGGCGTGCTCTACCCTATTCCTCGTCAGATCAGTAAATGGGCAAAAGCAAGTGGAATGCCATATTTCTTTAAATACAACGGTCCCTATTACGCGCGTCTCCATAATCTCAGCAAGGCACACAGCAACATGAATCTGCTCTGCATGAGCTTAGAGCGCTGGGAGCGCGGTGTCCGGTGGCACAAAGAACCCGCAGGCAGCTTTGATTGGCATATCATGTACGATGACGCTGTAGGTTATGATCAAGCCGTCTTTGATGAGATTGAAGCTATCTTTCTAGATTTTGACAAGTACCGCAAGATCCAGCTTGAGTTTGAAAAGAAATGCCACAACTGGAATCTCTACAAGAATGACCTAAAGGATAAGATCACAAAAGAAGAGGCCAAGACATATGAAACGAACTGGCAGGCGATTTACAATGTCTACCGGAACAAGTGCAAGCTGGTGTGCCCAGATGTGAGAGAGCTGGCCAATATTCTTGTGGTGCTTTGCTATGAGAAGTATCCCAATAAATTCAAGAAGTTCTTGTGGCATATGGCTGGTGCTGGCGTAGTTGAAAACATCAAACCAGTTCCCGTGCAGTTGCCAGTTCACGATCCGAACGGCGATTACGAATATCTTGGCCAGCGATATAGTTTGGCTGAACCGAGAATTTACGAGGCGAGAGTAAAGTAACAAAGGAGTTTATCATGTTTAATCTATTCAAAAAGAAGAAAACGCAACAGGAAGAACCCCCACAGCAGATAGAATGCCCCAAGTGTGGCGGAATCATGACACTGACAAACGGACTAACATATAAATTCCACTGTCGGGGACAGGAACTCGAAGCGATAAATGTAACCGCCATGAAATGTACGAATTGCGGCGAGATGATGTTTAGCTGGGACGAAGCTCGGCGTATTCAAAAATTCGCTCATAAATCTGTGGGCTGGGAGGATGAAATGGAATGAGTTATCAATGTTTTAAGACAACGATTGTCGCTTTGATAGTTGTAATATGTCTATGTTTGGGTGTTGGGATTTGGGCATCTATTCCGCGCAAAAACAATGTAGGCGATAAATCTGTTTATAATGGAAGCTCTTTGTACAATATTTCTAACACAAAACTTATTTACGATGAGAACACAAGAATTATGTATTATTGGCTGCATAGTGGATATATGTCTCCATACTATAACGAACATGGACAGCTTTGTCGTTATGTCGATGGTAAAATTATACCAATTAAGTAAGGAGGCTAAATGGCTTATACGACATTTTATTGTAACGAAAACATGCTGCTTGACCACTGGCAGGACTATCACGAGTCAAATCTGATGCTGCGAAACCTATTGAGGCGAACTTCCCACTCCCCTATTGAATGCGCCACGATTTATTATGAGCGGATGAAAAATCCCGAGTCTGTCAGCTATGACCGCAGCCACCTGATCCAGACGTTCAGCAGAGGCCGTAAAAATAACGCGCCCATACTTGACGTGCATCAAGTCGTGCTTTATCAAAAAGATCTGGACTATATCATAGAGGCGCGTCGGAAGTACCACATCAACTATGCGCAACTTCGCGTTTTGTTTGGGGTGATATTCTTCTGCCGACTATACGGAAGTGATACCTTTGCATTGGATACCGAGTTCAAGATGAAGCGTTTTGGTGGTTGCTTTGAAGAGCAGACAGAGATTATGTATTGCGCTGGGAAAAACTAGGATGACGGCTATAATACTGTGCGGGGCATGAAAGAGATTTCAGATAACTATCACCTGTTGAACAGAACAGGTACTGATGATATTGGATGCTTATATCAGTACCCAAAATTCGCTCTTGATAGGAATGACACGATTGCGTACACGTTCAATGTGACACTTGAAAACAATCGGCTGAATCTAAGCGCCATAGTGCGTGAGCTATTTGATCTGAAAGAGTGTTATTGTACAGTATGCGGTGAACAGTACCATTCAGAGAAGCCAAACGCCAGTAGATATTGTAAAGAGTGCGCCGCCAAGAAGGAACGAACACGTCTGGCGCAATACAAGCGAAATAAAACGAAATGCACGAAATGAACTTTGAACTCTTAATATATGAAAGGGTGTTGTATATTTCACTCTTCGATTTTAAATTAAAAAGGAGAACTAATATTTATGGTTGAAATTACTAAGCGTGAAGCTACTTATCTGCGGAAGGTTATTCCTAATGTCCATATTACTCGTACTACCCACAAATGGTACGCCGAGGAGATCAAGTCTGTTCTGACTCAGCTTCCCGGGAATGTTGAGGCCGAAGCCGCGCTGCGCGAACTGAATCGTACTCAGCGAACTATTTATAACTTTGAAATCTAATGAGGTAATGAATGGACGAATTTAAAAAGAAGGACGAAGAGACTTTTGACGACTATATGATGCGTATTGGTGATGCTTGCGGTGAACGGAAGTTAACGTAGGATCAAGCCGCCGTGTTTTTGAATGAAGCAACCGGTTCTGACTATGGAGAGTGCCGGTACCGCAAGACTTACAAGGCATGGAAGGCCGGTTATGACTATGCCGTTGGACATACTAACGAAGAGACGATTCAGAACGAGTTACAGCGACTGAAAATAGAAAAGGTCAAACTGCAGGACGAACGCACTGCGGCAAATAGAGTTTACCGAGATGTTGCTCGCATTGAAACCATTAAAGAACTAATCGCCGCTAAGGTTGTTCCATACGACAAGAAGGATTTTCTGAATGTTGTACAGTATGAAGGCAGCGGGCATGATGTGATTGTATGTTTGTCTGACTTACATACGGGTGCCGGAATCGATTCTGCTTGGAATAAATTTAACCGTGAGATTTTGAAAGCACGGTTGGAGAGCTACGTTGCTCAGGTGTTTAACATTGTAGAACGCCACGCTGCTGAGAAGATTCATGTGTTACTACTTGGTGACCTCATCAATGGCCACATCCATGTAAACACCAGAGTACAGAACAACGAGAATAGCATCGAACAGGTCATGACGGCTGCAGAGCTAGTAAGTAACTTTGTCGCGGAGTTGTATGAGATATGTCAGCATATTGATGTGTATTCGGTCAGCGGCAATCATTTACGAGTATTTCCTAGTAAAGAGGATCAGGTGGCAGGTGATGAACTTGAAGCACTGATTCCGTTCTATATGAAGGCTCGGCTGCAGAATCTGGCTGGCATTGAAGTAAAAACAGAGAAGCTCGATCCTACATTTGGAGGATTCAAGGCTCGTAATAGTCTGGTGATGTATGCACATGGAGATAAGGACTCCCCTGCTAACGTCGTTGAACACTTGACCATGATGGTGAAACAGCCCATTGATCTAGTCTTCCTCGGACATCGCCACACGAACGGAATGGCTACAGTGCATGGCACGAAGGTCATCGAGAGCGGCTGTGTATGTGGTACTGATAGTTTCGCTGTTGGTATTCGTAAGAATGATATCCCGCAACAGGCTGTAGCCGTTATTGCTGATGATGGGCTTACTTGTCTATATGACTGCAAGCTCGAAAAGCCAGCAAAAATTGTAATTTAACAAGATTTTGATGCCCTGAGCTTAATCGCTCGGGGCGTTTTTTATTTTTAGAGGGAAATCGAATGAAGCACTATGGAGACATTACGCAACTTCGTGGAGATCAGATCGAACCTGTTTCCTGTATCACGGGAGGCTCTCCCTGTCAGGACCTGTCTATTGCTGGAAAGCGAGCAGGTCTAGCTGGTGAGCGGTCTGGATTGTTTATGGAAATGATTCGTATTATAAAGGAAATGAGGAATGCCACTAATGGAAAATATCCAAAATTCGCAATCTAGGAAAATGTCAGAGGAGCACTATCCTCGAACAATGGAGAAGACTTCCGATGTGTCTTGGAAGAATTTTCACACATCATTGAAGCAGACGCTACAATTCCTAGACCTGCGGGAAAGAACGGGAAATGGTCTAAATCAGGGGCAATTTCCGGTAATGGATGGTCTTTGGCATGGAGACTCTTCGATGCTCAATACTGGGGAGTGCCCCAACGTCGTCAAAGAATCGCGCTTGTCATGGATTTTGGAGGACAACGTGCCGCAGAAATATTATTTGAGCGCACGGGCGTGCCAGGGAATCCTGATGAGAGCGTCCCGTCGTGGGAAGGCATTACCGGAATTGCTGAAAACTGCACTGCTAGAGATGATCGAGTGGTGGGCCAGCGAGGCGCTTACACTCTAAAAATTCGTTCTGGTTGTGAAGGCGGCGGAAACGGCGCACTTGTGCAAACAGAAAAAGTCGGGACGCTATCGACGCTCCAAGACCAAACCCTCTTCCAACTGATTTCGGAGCCGACGTACTGCATCGGCGGAAACACGGTTGACCGAACGACATACCAGAATGGAACAGGCGTGAAGGAAAGCAAGGCCTTTACCGTGAACACGGTTGACCGCCACGCGGTTGCGTATTCCATAAATCCGTTGTCAAGCAACAGCATGAAGTCGCCAAATCCGCACAGTGGGTTCAACGAAACAAGCGTAAGCAAAACGCTTGATTGTTCTGACGCAAACCCAACAAAGAATCAGGGCGGACTTGCCATCGTTCAGCCAATGCCGATTCAGGACAAAACGGGAACTCTTTCGCCCGGCGCTCACGCTGGAAGCTACAATGGGCAGGACGCCTACAATGATATGCTGGTCAGATGCAAAGTTTTCGATGCGCGGGGAAACGGAAACGGAGAGACAGCCCCGACCATTACTGGGGACCACGAAAACAGAATCACAGACTATACCGCAATCGCGGTTGATCTGCACAATGGCGCGGTGACAGGAGAACGAACGGCATCACTTACTTGTAGGAGCACCGGGTCGCATTCTGGGCCGCAGGTAGTAGAAAAAGCGATTCGCTGGATTGTCCGCAGACTGACTCCAACGGAATGCGAACGCCTGCAAGGCTACCCGGACGGGTGGACGGACATTGGAGAATGGACGGACACCAAAGGGAAAAAGCACAAGGCGGCAGACAGCCCACGGTACAAGGCACTGGGAAACAGCATCGCGCTTCCGCAATGGTTCTGGATCGCCCAGAAAATGAAACAATACCTTCCGGCGGGCGCAACGCTGGGCAGTTTGTTTGACGGAATCGGCGGTTTTCCTCTGATATGGGAGGCTATATACGGGAAAGGCACAGCACGCTGGGCGAGTGAAATCGAAGAGTTCTGCGTTGCGGTAACAAAGAAACATTTCCCAGAAAATTAAATATGTAAAATATGGCCTGTTCAAATTTAATTGAGCGGGCTTTATATGTCGCAGGTGACAGCGCCGGTGTGCTGGCTGGACTCATAATCCAGTATAGTGCGGATCGTCCCCGCAACCTGCACCCACGAAATTAAATTAAAAAGGGGGTTCTAAACTAAAGAGATGGAAGAAAAATTTGTAAAAGATTTAGAAGGCGATTACTTCTACTGTTATTCCAGACGAACGGCGTTGTTTATCCGTTCCATGGGAATTTTCTATGAAGAAATTGGAGAGCACCCTACTACGGGCTCTGTATATACAAAATTCCGCAAGACAAAAAAATTAACTGCGATTCTTAAACTCTAGAATGAAATAAGATATCGTTTTGATGACATGACGGATGATGGAACGGTGGTGATTGGCTATGGCCAGAACTATCGCAGATAAGAAGCCCCCTCGTGTAAAAATCCCTGATTCTTGGAGCGGTGGAAAGTGTATGTGCTGCGGGGAAATTTATAATGTTCGGAAAGCTAATTTCTCAAAAACGCAGAGTCAATGGTTCGCTGGAAATGACGAATATCTTCCGTGGTGTAATGAGTGTCGAACTAAAATATTTGACTACTATGTAAAAAAGTATGGCAATGAAGATGAAGCCATTAAGCGTCTATGTATGATGTTTGATTTGGTCTATTCCGACGATATTCTTGCCATGGCTGATCGTTCTACTAAGACGTCTACGCCGAAGATCAATCTGTATATGGGGTTCTCAAATATTCGGCAACATGCTGGTGAAACCTATGATAATACGATTGACCAAGAGAAAAAGGATGCGCTTGCATCTGGTAAAACCACTGGCACTAAGGTTACTCTGAAAATGACCAAATTTTGGGGAGCGGGGCTGGATGAGCGTGACTATCTTTTCCTTGATGAGCATTATCAGAACTTGATTACTCGTCACGAATGCAAGACGGCTGCACAGGAGATTCTGTTCAAACGTATCGCAAAGGCAGAACTGAACTGTGAAAAGGCCGACGCTACTGGCGATACCAAGAAAATCAAGGAAGCCAATGATAATCTACAGAATTTGATGGGGTCTGCTCAGATTAAGCCGAATCAAACCAATGATAATACACTAGCCGAGACGAATACGTTTGGCACTCTGATTCAAAAGTGGGAAGAAGAAGAGCCAATTCCGGAACCGTCACCCGAATGGCAGGATGTTGATGGAATTGGAAAGTATTTCAGAGTATGGGTGCTGGGTACGTTGCTGAAGATGTTTCATTTGAAAAACCCGTATCAAGAAGAGTACGACGAAGAAATGGAGAAATACACTGCGCATAAACCAGAGGTAACCGAAGACGACTCCGCAGATAATAGTTTACGCGAGGCCATTTTCGGTGTCGGAGAAGGCGGTGGTTCGCCTTGAGTGAAAAGAAATTAACAGACAAGGAAGTAGCAAATACAAAATCAGAAAAGATAATGAATGCAGTCGCTTGGCACTGTGGAATGTACCGAAAAAATCCGCAGCGTTTTGCCAAAGAATATTTGAATCTGAATTTGAAACTATTTCAGCAGATTCTTTTATTTTTGATGGTGAGATGTACAGGCTTCTGCTTCATTGCCGCTCGCGGTCAATTATAAAATTGCAAGTAGGTTTTTGCGGGATAGACACCCGCCCACCTTCATTTTGTTATTATGGAGGTGTTTTATGGGAAAGAAATTATTTACTAAATCAGATAAAGAATATATAACCACACATTATTTAACTGATTCTTATAAAGATATCGGAGCTGTATTAGGGTACACAGCAAAACAAATCAAAGGTTATGTAAATAATCATTTCAAAGGAAAAGTTAAAATTAGAGATTTTAATAGTGATTATTTTAAATACATTGATTGCCCAGCCAAAGCATATTAGCTGGGTTTTCTTTATGCAGACGGTTGGGTTGTTTATAACGAGCAACGTAGAAATTATGAATGTAGTATTCAATTACAAGCTGAAGATATAGCGATATTACATGATCTCAACAATCGTTTGGGTGGAATTCATCATATAGAATTTCGACATAAAGAATCCCAAATATTAGATAATCCGAAAATCTCAATAACTGATTCTTACACTTTGAGAATTTTTTCAAAAGAACTTGTAGAAGATTTAATTAAACATAATATTCTTCCCAATAAAACACAAAGTCCAATTTATCCTACAGTTGATAAAGAACTATTTTTTGATTTTCTGAGAGGATATATAGATGGTGATGGTTGTATTTATTATGATTATAAAAGAAACGCATTGGCTGTACATATTACTGGGGCACATGAAGATGTATTTAGATATCTTCAAGACGTTTTAAAAAATGATTACGGTATTTTATCTGGTATCTATAATGAAAACACTCGGAAATATCGAATTATGATTACCGGTAAAAATGCAATGCGTCTTTTAGAGTTGATTTATAAAGACATACCAGCACCAAAACTAGAAAGAAAATATAACAAATATCTTACAATCAAGGCCGCCATTTCAGAACATGAAATGAAAAAATCGGGCAATATCGGTGAAGGCTTAACTGCTAATACCGAGATAAGTGAGAAGATTGCGTAAGGCTTCTCGCCATCGTAGAGCGTAGTGGGTGAATAAATATAATCCCGCCAAGAGTGTCCGACGCGAAAATGTACGCCAATCTGGGGCTGAATCGACAGTCCGATGCAAATGAAATAAATCTCCAGAGCAGTAGATAAAAAACTACTGGTTAACAACATAATGCTAGGCAAATCTTTTCTGACTGCAGTCTTCATTGTTATCAAATGCATTTTATGGCCGGGCACGAAGTGCGTAATTGCTTGTAAAGTACGAACCCAGTCTATAAATATTCTGGATGAAAAAATAATGAAAGAGCTTGTGCCAAACAGCCCTTTGTTACAATCCGAAATCAAAAAAGTAGATATAAATAATCAAAAAGCAGAAATTATATTTAAAAACGGCAGTTACGTCAAAGTTGTAACTGCTACAGACTCAGCGCGTGGCGCGAGAGCGAACTTAATACTTGTGGACGAGTATAGAATGATGGATGAAGATATTATCAATATGGTTCTGAAGAAATTCCTGAATATTGTTCGTCATCCCGGTTATTTGGATAAGCCGCAGTATAAGCATCTTGCTGAACGAAATCAAGAATTCTATCTTAGCTCTGCATGGTTTCAGAATCACTGGAGCTATGAAAAATGTAGAGACTATTTTGTGAACATGATTGATCGAAGTAAAAAATATTTCTGTTGTGCTTTTGATTATCGTATGAGTATTAAAGAGGGACTTCTGTTAAAGGAGGCTGTCGAAGATGAAATGTCTGAGTCCAGTTTTTCCGACCTGAAATTTGCAATGGAAATGATGGTCGAATGGCTCGGCGCTACCGAGGGTGGACTATTTCAATTTGATGACATCAATAAAACTCGCGTCATTGAAAAAGCTTTCTATGCACCAAATATCGTTCTCTCTTCTGCTGCGATGGATATTCCAAAGAAAAAAAACGGAGAGATTCGTATTCTCACTGCCGATATTGCACTGATGAGTTCCAAGAAAAACGATAATGACGCAACCAGTATCTTTTTGAACTGCATGATGCCGAATAAATCAGGGCGCTATACGAGCAACTTCGTTTACTCCGAAAATGTCGAAGGTATGATTACTCAAGACCAAGCTTTGAAGTTGCGTCGTTATTTTGATTATTTCGACTGTGACTACCTTGGCATCGATGCTCGCTCTATGGGCATTCCCTTGATTGATTTGCTCATGAAAGATATATACGACCCCGAAACCGGTGAAACCTATCCTGCTATTAGCTGTTGCAACAACCCAGACGTGGCGGATCGTTGCTCTGATAAAAATGCCAAGAAAGTTATTTGGGCCATTATGGGCAGTTCACAGTTTAATAGTGACGTGGCCATCGGGCTCCGTAGCGGTTTCCAGCAGGGACGTATTCACTTGCTTCAGAGCGAGTATAGTTGCGAAGATCAACTACGAAAACTCTATAAGGGATATGACAAAATGTCTCCCAGCGAACGAGCCGCGCTACAGATGCCATATATCAATACAGGCTTGGCCGTAAACGAACTCGTTAATCTGGGGTATGAAACAATAAACAACGTAATTAAGGTCAAGGAGAAATCCGGGTGTCGTAAAGACCGCTACTCTTCCCTGTCTTATAACTACTATATCGCTCAACAAGTCGAACGTAGTATGGAAAAGAAAAACAGGAAACCCACTTCTCTCACGTTTGACTTTAGAGCGCCGATATTAAGGAAGGGAGGTCTGTAATGGCTGAAGATAAAATGCAGAAAAAGGTTCGTGTGACAAATGCAAAGGACGGCAAGAGTTCTTATATTACATATCAGGACCTTCTCACCGGTGTTTATGCTAATCTATCCAAGATTGGTATTCGCAATCTTGAATCAACATCAGAAACAAATCCGACATATACCAAATACACTAAGGATCAGCTCGTTACATATCTTGGTAATCCCGCCAGCTATGAAAAGCAGCTTCGAAAGATGAGCAAGTACCTGTTCAATATTTCGAATTACTACCGCCGACTGATTCAATATTTTGCAAATATGTCTACGTTTTCTTATACTATTTCTCCTTATGGGCTTGATCGTTCTAAGACGGTTAATGCGAATAAGTTCAAGAAAGCGTATTATTCTAGCATTACCGCAGTCGAACTTATGAATTTGCCACACGAAGCAACGAAAATGTTTACCATTGCATTCCGTGATGATGTTTATTATGGATATGAGTGGGAAACAAACGACAGTGTGGCTTTTCAAAATCTTGATGCGGATTATTGTAAAATCAGTAGTATTGAAGATGGCGTATATAACTTCGCGTTCGATTTCTCATACTTCGATTCAAATCAAGATAAATTGCCAAACTACCCGCCCGAGTTCCAAACTATGTACAACACATATAAGACAAATACTCAGTTGTACAAATGGCAGGAGCTCGATAGTACAAAGTCTATTTGTATCAAGGTAAATGAGCACGATTATATTCCGATCCCTCCGTTTGTAAGTCTGTTTAGTGCTTTGGCAGATATTGAAGATTATCGCGCAATCAGTAAAAATGCGAGTGAGACTAACAACTACAAAGCTCTCGCTATGGAAATTCCGCTTGGCGACAATGGCGAGTTTCTTATTGATTACAACGACGCTAAAGACTTCTACGACATGATGACGAATGTTTTACCGCCTAATATTGGTGCAATCTTGACGCCCATGAAGCTTACCGATTGGAACTTCGAAAAGAGCGGTGTCAATAGCGACACGAATGAAGTTGCAAAGGCAGAGGCTACATTTTTTACTACAGCCGGTGTTAACAAAATCCTGTTTGGTGGCGGCGAAGACCCGTCTGCCACCACATTGAATCTCTGCACTGTAAATGATCAGATGATTGTTTTTGCTGTTATGAGACAATTGGAACGATGGGTGAATAGAAAACTGAAGTCTGTGTCGAGTTCTTATAAGTTCCGTGTCAACTTTTTGCCTGTGACTCATTACAATATCGCCGAAATGCATGAACGATATTTAAAGGACGCTACATACGGCATGCCTACTCGAACGGCAGCTCTTGCAACTGCAGGTTACGCGGGCACTGATTACGAAAATATGACCTATCTTGAAAACGAAATCCTCGGTCTTGGCAATGGCGAGATGCCCCTCAAGAGTTCTAATACTCAGTCTGGTTCTGCCGGGGATGAAGGCGGTCGCCCGACAAATGCAAGTAAAGGCGAAGGCTTATCTGACGCAGGCAATGTAAGCGCGGATCGACAGGAGGGCTGATATGGAAGAAGAGATTTTTGAAATCATCATTCATGGGTCTCACGCCGCCGGGATGGCTAAGTTTCTGACTGATCGTGGTGCACTTTTACTGCGGATAGATACACCAAATAAATATGTTTTTATTAACGATAATGTATTTAAGAACGCTCTGGCTGAGTTGCAAATTGCAATTCGTCAGGGCTTTTATTTTGATGACGAAACGGAGGTGAAAACAGAATGAAGGAGCGCTATCCTATTTCTTTCACTAAGAAAAACGAATATTCAAATTCTGATTTTCGCTTCATTGACGTCAGCATTGATGTGATGCATACGGGCGCAAATCGAAAGAAGACCAGTTTTACGAAGGATGTTATTTCAAAAGCCATTCCAAGTATTTGCAATACACCTATTCTTGGCTATGTTGTTGACGAACTTGACGAAGAAGACAAGGACTTCAAGGGACACGAACACGAGCTTCGAATCACCGATAAAGATGTGAAGTACGTTTATGCTGGACAAGCTTACGGTGTTATTCCTGAATCCTGCAACCCCCGCTGGATTGTTAAGGATGATGGAAACGGTACCGAACGTGAATATCTTCGTGTCGATGGTTTGATTTGGACTAAATTCAATGATCCAGTCGATATTTTCACCCGTGATGGCACTAAAAATCACAGCGTTGAATTAACAGATATGGCCTGTGGCCCCGCAGATAAGAACGGCGACGTTCCTGTGGGGTCTTTTCTTTTTGACGGGTGCTGCATTCTGTCTACAACTGATCCGAAAATTCAGCCAGCTATGACGGGAAGCTGTGTTACCGCCAATTTTTCTGTTGAAGACATTGCTTCACAGATTCGAGAGCGGCTCTATGAGTATCAGGCTCTCCAGCAGAATTACACTGCACAAAATGAAAATCTATCCGATGAGGAGAAAGGAGATACAACGCCAATGAATGAAAACAAAAATAAAACCACGGGTATCGAGGAGGGCCAGGTTCCTACTGAGAATACTGCGGCTCTTACCGAACCCGCCGGGAATGAGGCTACTCCTCCCAATGAGAATATTACAACCGAGCCTGCGGCTGCTCCTGCTGAGGAGAATACTGCACCCACTACGGAAACTGAACCCGCGCCTGCTGAGTCCGCCGTGACTGAAAATACTGCCCCCACTGAAAACAAATCCGCTACTGGTACTGAGTTTACTCTAACTACAGTTCAGCTGATGGACGAGATCGGTACTAAGCTTGCCGAGCACACTCATCCTTCTAGTTGGGATTCTGAGTATATGATTCCAGATTTCTATTTTGAGGATCTGATGCCTGAGACAGTGGTGGTTCGTTGCTCCAAGACATGGCAGCTGATGGGTATTCCCTACTCTATGAATGGCGACAATGTTGTTCTGGATTACAAGAATATCAAGCGCATGAAGGTTGCATATGAGGATTGGGATGAGGGTGAAGTGATGCCTGGCACTATTGCTGCCTTTACTACTCTGACTGACAAAATCGCTGAGCTGTCTGATAGCTTTGCTAAAGCAGCCAATGAAGTTAGCGAAATCAAACCCAAGCTGGAAGCATATCAGCTGGCCGAAGCTGAGGCAGCCGCCGCAGCAGAAAAGGCTAAGCGTGATGAGCTGTTCTCTGTTATGGACGAGAAGCTTGGCGCAAATGCGGAATATGCCGCACTAAAGGAGAACAAGGAGATTGCTTATGCCGATCTAGAGACCAAGTGTTATGCGCTGGTTGGCCGTCAGTCCGCAGAGTTCTCTTATGTTCCTAGCAATAACAACAAAGGAACTGTCCGCTTTGGCGTGGGTGGCACCCAGAACGGTTCAGAAGTCGCGTATGGTGGTCTGATTGAGCACTATCTCGGCAATAAGTGATTTACCAAAATTTAGGAGGTACATAATTATGGCTAATACTAAGCATGCTGTTGTGCGTATTGATAAGCTGGGTGGCACCCTGGATGGTGCTCAGCTGGAGAGCGCAATTTTCTACAAGGGGTCCAATGCCGCTGAGATCGATAATGCTCAGCTGGTTGTTCTGGGCGAGAAGCTGGGTCGTGAGGTCTACAAGGCTACCGCTCCTACCACAACTTCCACCGTTGCTAACCTGTATCTGACCGCTGGCGTTGAGCTGTTCTATGATCAGACCGTGGCACACTATCTGCCCGAGTGGGTCAACGAGGCTGGAAAGCCCGTGCGCGTTTATGCCCTGAATGTTTCTAAGGGTGGCTTCTCTGCTACTGCTGAGGCATTTAACGGCGTTCCTGAAAAGGGCAAGTATGTCGGTTTTGCTGTCAATGACACCAAGATCCAGATTCAGGAGACCGCTGACAACAAGACCTTTGGTTACATCGATTTCGTCGAGACCGTTGGTTTTGGCGATGGTCGCTACACCTACTACATGATCACTCTGAAGTGATACCAAAGTTCAAAGAAATAACATAAAGCCGTCCGTTTGATACGGGCGGCCATTTTTATTATAGGAGGTTTATACCATGGCTATTGATTCTAATCTGATCAAGCTGGCTGTTGATGGCTACAAGGGTCACGTCGCCGGTGATTATTCCGTAAATGATACTCAGGAGGCTCTGCGCAAGGCTCTGGTTGAGGCAAACGGCGGTTCTACCAAGCTGGATATTAAGGCAATTCGTGATGGTCGATGCAACGGCGTTTTCGCAATCATTGAGGAACTGGTGAATGTCATCCATGAGGAAGGTCTGAAGGGCGATGAGTTCTTCATGAATATGGTTGAGGACCGCAATATGTCTCTGGGCGACACCAATAAGTTCCATATCGAGCGTGAGTGTCTGTTCGCTGTTGCTGATATTGCTGAGGGCACTCAGGGCGTCCGTCGTCAGCGCATCGAGGCCGGTCAGGACATCACTATCAATACTCAGCTCCGCGCCATCAAGATTTACGAGGAACTGAATCGTGTTCTGGCTGGTCGTATTGACTTTAACAAATTTGTCGATCTGGTCGGCAAGTCTTTCACCAAGCAGGAGCTGGACGCTACTTACGACGCTTTTGTCGGTATGTTCAAGAATCTGAAGGCCCCCTACACCGAGACCGGTTCTTTCGATGAGGACAAGCTGCTGGAGCTGATCGATCATGTTGAGGCTTCTACCGGCGAGACCGCTGTGGTTGTTGGCACTCGCAAGGCCCTGCGTAAGATCAAGACTGCCGTTGTGTCTGATTCCGCCAAGGAAGAGATGTATGCAATGGGCCACTTCGGCCGTTTCAATGGCACCGAGCTGGTTGCCGTGAAGCAGCGTCATAAGAGCGGTACTGATAATTTCATCCTCGACGACAATGTCCTGTATGTTTTTGCAGGCGATACCAAGCCCATCAAGCGCGTTACCGAGGGCGACGTTACCATGCTGATGGGCACTCCGATGAATAACGCCGATATGAGTCAGGAATTCCTGATGATGAAGCGCACCGGCATTGCTGTCATCTTTGACCGTGATTTCGGTGTTTACAACCTGTCTGAGTAAGTTACATATGCGGCGGGGCTATTCCCTGCCGCTTTTTTAATTAAATAGGAGGAAATAATGGCAAGACGTGCTACTACAAAAACTGCTGCGCCCAAGACTGCCGCATCTGCATCCGCACTTGTGGCTACCACTCCCGCAGTAGAGATTACAAACGATACTATGGTTGAGTGCCGAAGCGGCTGTGCTGGCAATTTGATTTACAAGTCCAAGCTTAACCCGGGCTATGTGGTTGAGTGGGATGATTTTGGCGATGTTCAGGAAATGGAGTATCGCGAGCTTGTCTCTATGCGCGGCAACCAGCGTCGGTTCTTTGAAGAGAATTGGATTCTGATTGATGACCCGGCGGTCATTAAGAAGCTTGGTGTCGAGCGCTATTACAAGAACAGTCTAACCAGCGATGACTTTGAGGATGTGTTTACCATGTCTGCAGACGACATCAAGGAAATTGTCCCTACCCTGCCTGGCGGCACTAAGGATGCAATCGCTTCTGAAGCAAAGAAGAAGATTGAATCTGGTGAACTGGATAGCCGTAGCGCTATTAAGGCGCTGGAAGATTCTCTGGATGTTGAGCTGGAAGAAACTGTCTAAATAAAGGAGGCGGGCTATGGCAACCACTTTTGAAAGTATCTATGCCCGCTGTCGTGGGCGAATTAGGGATTATGACAAAGAAGGCTATACAGACGAGATGTTCGCTGCGGTTGAGAAGGATTTATTGCAGGCAGCTATTGATGATTTTGTTGATATTTGCGTACAAGATCTGACCGACTACGATGAAGAGCTTGAAGAGTTCAATATCACTTTGAGCCGCAAGGAGCAGAGTATTCTCGCACTAAGCATGATTGTTCACTGGCTTGAGCCTTATGTCTACAACTCAGATGCTCTGAAAAATGCTATGAGTACAAAGGATTTCACTGTATTCTCCCCTGCCAAATTGCTTGAGCAGATGAAGGATTTGTTGCAGCAATCGGAACGGAAGTTAAAGGCCGAGATGAACGGTTATTCATTTAAGGTCAATAAAGTTTCTTCCCTAACTGAGTAAGGCGGTGAGGCGATGACTCGATCAGAATATAGAGAAATGCTAAATTTTGATGGTCCAACCCAGCGTGACCGGATTATCAAGAAATCCGTGAAGGACCAAAACAAACTCGCCCCAGTCAGCCCGTCCTATAAAGACGTGACGATTGATGACGAACCACGTAAACTGAATATCATCTCTTCTACCGTTATGAATCAGAAAATTATTCATACTCTTCCGGGTGAAGATTTTGTTATTGGCAGTATCGTCTATTGGAGTAAGAGTCATTGGCTGATTACCGAGCGCGATGCAGAAGATGAGATTACTGTTCGCGGTCGTATCCAGATTTGTCAAAAGCAAATCACTTGGCAGGATGATAAAACTCATGCAATACATTCTCTTTGGGCAACTGTGGAGAAGCCGTATTATTCAAATCTGGAAGAAAATAAAGCCATGAGCTACTCTACCCGTGAATTCAGAATCCAAATGCCTTTTGATTCGTATTCTGCAAATTTAAATATCAACAAGCGGCTCATGCTGGAGATTATCAACGGCGAACCGAAGACCTATCGTATTACATCGATTGATCAAATGACAAGTCGTATTGATTATAACGGCGAACAAATTGGATTTCTTTCTTTTAATGTCGAGCAAGATCTATATAATCCAGAAACCGATAATGCTGAGAAAATGATCTGCGACTATGTACCAGTTGACGATAAAACTGTGGAACCGCCCGAAACGACACATCCTTCGGAAAAAGAAGATCCATCGGAACATACGTTATCGGTTGATTTTACAGGAGAGCCAACAATTCAAACTGGCGGATTCGGTAAGTTGTTCGCTGCAACTATTGACGGGAAAATCTGCGAATCAGCTACATAGATTTTAACCGGGAATCACGTGCCGAATAAAATCCACTTTAAAAATGCAACGAATTCTGTTTCGAATCCAAAATGTAAGGTGGTTTGTGCTGACGATCCGAAATTGATTGGAACGAGCGTAACTTTAACGGTTCAGTCGAATAAATTGACCGCCAATGTAGAGTTGGAGGTGATTTGATATGAATCTTGAAGAGATCGGTTCTTTCAAAAATAAAATCGTGTCTAAATTGATCAACGATGATAATATTCTGGATGTTCTTTTAGGAGACCTTACAGACATTGATGACCCTGAAACCGCTCTACTTGGCAAGGACGGATCAGGAAGCGGTGGTCGAGTATTTAAATTCGAATATATTCCCGACACTCAGGAAAACTCGAAGACATTCTTGTGCGTTGAAGTCGTTCCTGAAGAAACCGATGGAGACACGATCACGGATATGATTATTTATGTATTTGCATATTGCAGTAAAAACCTTATGCAAACATATCATCGTAAAGGACAAGCCGGCACACGCATTGATATTCTTGTCAGTGATATTGATAAAATATTAAATGGAAACTCCGAGTTTGGAATTGGACCGCTTGAATGGGCTGGCAGTAGTATTTATAAACCTGCTCAACCATATTATGGCCGAATGCTTGTTTATCGGGTAGGAACTTTTCGGAGGTCTCGCCGATGATTAAGTTAAATTATATAGACCATATTAGCCCATATGGCGTAATGATTCGCGGGGTCGGACGAGTACACTCCCCTTTTTTGAGCGACATTCTCAAGATGGGGTACTATCAATATCAGCGAGTGCTCACATTATTCTTATACACTCCAGAAAAATATTTTACGGATATATCTATCGAGTCAAAAATAGATAATCCATAGAACCAATTATCCAATGAACAAAAAAACAGTTTAACGATGTTTGGAATTCTAATATCAAACAACGAAGCTAGGTTCGAGCTGATCTCGGGCCTAGCTCTTTTTGTTTCTGGCGATCTTGAGTGGGATGATGAGCATCAGGCTATTTTGATCAATAAAGAAATTGACAGCAAAGGCAAGATGAGCGTTGGCGGTTATATTGACAATTCAAATTATAAAGTAGTCGTTCAAGTAATTCTACAACTGCTTGATATTTCGATTGACGATATGCCCGAAGAATCTCCTAAATTCCGCTCCGAAAAAGACCGAATATTTTAGGAGAAATTCCAAGCCAAGAAAAAAATCTTTGCACAAAACAAAAAGGCAGACCCAAATTATGAGCTGCCAAATATGATTTCTTTGCTTTGCACTTTTCATCAAAGCTTGAACTACTCGAACATTTTCAATCTTACGATTGGCCAAATTCGAGATACATTTTCACAACTGTTAAAAGCAAAACAACTTAATATCGCTGAAATGAACTACTCCGTTTGGGGCGGTAAATATGATCCGTCTCAGTGGGTAGAACGAATCGATAAAGAAAACGAAAATATAGGAGGATAACAATTATGGCAAATAAGAATGCTAATTTCGCAAACCGCGAAGTTGCCGATCTGATGCTGCTGGACTATTCCACCAAGAAGATGTTCCTGAATGTCGATTGGGCCAACGTCACTTCCACTTCTTTCGAAGGCGACCGCGTGTTCGCTACCGGCGGCCAGGGCGCGCCCAACCGCGTGCAGTTCGACGGTTCTCGTACCGGCACTCTGACTGTTGAGGCACAGGTGTATCCCGTCAAGGTCTTCCAGATGCTGTCCGGTAACGATTTGGGTACCGCTGCTAACTTCCTGAAGCGTGAGAAGATCACTGCTGCCGATACTACTAAGCTGACTCTGTCTGAGGCAGCCGCCGGCACTTATGTTCAGGTCTTTAAGGCTGATGACGATCTGGGTACTGAGCTGGAGGCTACTGTTTCTGGCAAGGAGGTCACCGTCACCGTCGAGAGCGATACTGAGTATGTGGTCTACTACTATAAGGCTGCTTCCAAGCCTCAGGTGGTCACTCTCGATAGCCGTCACTTCCCCAAGGCATATCACGTCGAGGGCTCTCTGCCCTACAAGACCGAGGAAGACGTCATCGTTGAGGCTCATCCGATTTGGTACAAGGCCGTTCCTCAGGCAAGCTTTGAGCTGTCTTGGCAGAACACTGGTGATCCTGTTTCCCTGACCATGATTTTCGACGTCCTGGCTGATTCTGAGGGCCGGATGTTCGATATGATCTTTGAGAACAGTGGGGTCTAATTTACATAGTATTTATTCGAGGTAGAGTCTTTCGGGGCTCTACCCCTTTTATGAGCGCATAATTATTACGATTGTACGCTGATATGAGGAAACTCACAAATAAAAAGAACACCCACACAGCGGACCAGCTTTCTAATTTGCATAGAGGCTTCAGTGATCGTTCGAGTAGTTTGGCCCCATTTACGCCTGTGGCTGGCTTAAAGTCTTCGCCGATGCCAAGATGGACATGACACTAGCAATAAGACCGATAATCAAACAAATCGTTTCAAAATCAATCTCCATAGGGTCTCCTCTCTACCAGCAGGTGTTGGCTACTGGATTTCCGGGAAGCCCCTATGATAACGTCCACATGTTTAAATAAGCCCCAAAAGGGATGTGCAGGTGTTCTTCAAGTTTGAATTTTACCACATCCAAAAAGGAAAAGGAAGTGTTTATTATAAAAATTTTAGCTTTTGACCAAGCGCTGATAAAAACCGGCGTTTGTACGTTAGACGACGGAACTGTATATCACTCGCTTATTGATCTGAGCAAGATAAAGAATGTAGATGAACGACGAGCTACAATGCGTCATATGATTCAGAGCCGAATCAAAAACAATCACCCCGACCTTGTCGCAATCGAGGACGTTGCGCTACAGAGCTCGGCCAAGACGGTTATTCAGTTGGCTCAGTTACAAGGCGCAATTATTGGCGCATGTGAAATGTTTAATATTCCTTATGAGATTTTGCGGCCATCTGAGTGGCGCAAGACTCTGGGGTTCAAACAGGGGCGGCAGATAAAACGCCCTGAACTCAAGCAGCAGGCCATCGATTATGTAGCTGAACATTATGGAGAAGTTGTCTCATCTGATGAGGCCGACGCGATGTGCATCGCAAAGGCAACTTGGCTGAGGCTCGAAAATAAATTAAATCAGGAGGACTAATATTATGGAAGCAAAGAACAATCTGACTCTCAAGGAGCGCATGGATTTCGTCGATGGCGTTGTGGATCTGGCAAAGACTGGTGGTCAGTATGATCCAGCACTATATGATTACGCATTCCGTATTGCCGCTGTTATTTATTTCACCGATGTCGATACGACCGGAATGGATCAGAACGCGCTGAGTGAGTTGGCTTTCTCTGATGAGACCACAAAGATGATAAACGAAACGCCTCGCAAGTATATTCTTGGTACATTGAACAAAGCTTGCCGCGAGAAGATCGAGATTGAGCGTCAGCAGTACATGGCATTGTTTGAGGCGACCGCAAAGAATCGGCCGTTTGAGGAATTGATGCAGCTGCTCAGTGAAGTTATGACCGGTATTGGTGAACAGTTCGACATGAAGAAGATGATTGAAACTATCGCCAAGGAGAATCTGAAGAAGCCGGTGCCGAAGAATGATAAGTGGAGCGTTAAAACTTCCGAAGGTGCGCTTGATGGAACGCCTGCCGTAAAATTCCCGGTAACCACCGAAGACAAGGAGTAATTTATGGCTCAAAAATCGTTCAGCACTGTCGATCAACTTCAGCGTGAAATCATGAGACGCGCAAACAAGGCTCTTAAAAATGAGGTCAAAGATTATGTAGAAGATAAAATGGAATCTCATGTTGAGAAAGATGTTTACGCAACGTACTCCCCTGTTGAATACGAACGTCGTGAAGCGAATGGCGGATTGTTGGACGATTCAAATATTAAAGATGTTGTACATGACCGAACATTGACCGTGTACAACGAAACTCATGTTGAAGGTCCTCGCCTCGATCATAAAGAGTATAAGAATCCGGATGGGCTCCCTCGCTTGTTGGAGAGTGATAATATTCGGAACCCTTGGACACATAAGCGTTATCGTTGGATGAAACCGCGCCCCTTTATGACAAATACGCAGAAAGACATCAATTATCGTTACGCCGATATTGTAAAGATGTTGAGAAGGCGGATCAATCACGACACAACCAAATAATCAAAAAGATGAGCAGACTTATTAAAGCCTGCTTTTTTTAGATTCGGAGATTGATTGCTCCAGAAGGAGGAATATAAAATGGCGAGAGAACCAGAACTCAGTATCAAAGTCAAGGTAGATCCACAAATTGATGCTGTAAAACTTAAAACTTCTGTAGAACGACAGGTAAAAAATGCCAAGCAAATTCCAGAAATAGAAGTTAAACCAAACGAAGAAAAACTTCGTGAAAATATTTCTACAGCATTGAAAGATACGCCCGTTACTGTTACTCCTGTTATTAATACAGCAAAACTATCAACAGATCTTCAGACTGAAATTAGCAAAATCAAAAATCTCCCAAGAGTACACATCAATGTAGATGTCAATGATTTCAGTAATGAGTTAAATGAAAGACTTAAAACTGAACTTAAAGAGGTTAATAGGCAGTTAAGTTATTATTTAAAAAATCTAACTTCTAATCGAAATGGGTTGGCCGAAGTCTCTTCTAATCTTTTAGGTGGGAAACAAATTTCAACAGAATCCGTTTCGAAATCTTTTGCTTCAGAGATGAAGTCCACCAAAAAATCGATAGACGAAACTTCTGATAGTCTAAAGGGATTTGATCAACTGTTATCAAAAACAAGAGGGCTTAATGGATACAATTCTACCGAAAAACTATTAGCTTTATTCGATAAAGCTCGCGAAGGAATTCTAAAGCTTTATGATGGGGTGAATGGCGGAGATTTAAGTAAGTTTAAAGAAAATATCACGTTCATTTCAAGGGATGTCTCTAATTTGGAGAATGTTTTATCTACACTTTATGAGCGCATTCAATCTCCTGATGTAATGAAAGCTCTTGGTTGGAATCAAACTGATATCGAAAACAACTTAGATACCATTGAAAAATTCATTACAAATATTTCAATGCTTCCGACCCAAACAGATTTAAAAGAAGATTTAACGGGAGCTTTATCTGGTATCGATACAGATTTCTTTGAAGAATTTGGTGCAAGTGCAACAGAAGCGGCTGAAAGCATTGGTTATGCACGAGAAGATCTTCAAAGCTTTATAGATCTTTGCAATAAAACAAATTTCGAGTTTCCTTCAATCAAAGAGCCCGTCATTAAAACCAATTACGACAAAAAACTTGAAAAAACAAATCAATCAAATACTTCGGGATATTTTGATACGGAGCATCTTGATCGTTACGTGATGGCCTATGACAAGGCCATGAGTACCCTTGCGAATTGGCAGAGTAAAATCAATGACTACAAAAAAGAAGCCCTTCAGCTTGAAGACAAACTGGTTATCAAAACAAATATCAATAGTGGGCTGTTAAAGAAACAAGCCTCAGATTTGAAAACTCTTCTTGATGGGATAGATGACTCCAAATTAAGCAAAGCAACTAGTGATGGCACAGTAAAATTAAAGGGTCATGTTACTATTGAATCTTCTGATATTGATGTTCCCAAAGAGCCTGTAGTTATCAACGGTAAAATCAACATCAAGAAAAAAGATATTCAAATTCCTGATACTCCGATAGATATTAAAGCAAAAATCACAGATATTGAATATCCTGATTCTGTTAATAATGTTCCGCCAATTTCTTCTACTGCGGATAATTCCAAATCTGAAAAGGTAAAATTAGTAAAAGCCTCTACTTACGATGCTTCGACTCAAGCTATGGACCGATACGTCCAGAAAATGGGTGAGGTTGGTGTTGCTCAAGAACTTTTGATTCAGTGGACGGACAATCTTACTCGCGATTTGCAAGAACAAAAGGATATTTTCAAAGAAGTTGCCGAATATGCGGACAAGTATATTAGAGCGGTCGAACTTCAGAACAGACAGCAAGGTTCAAAATCTGGTTCTGATATTAACGGAGTCGTAGGTGTCGGACAAATCACATCTGCATCGCGGCAAATTGGACAGTTGTCTGCCGCTTCTGCAAATACTAAAAATATCAGCCTTATTGCAGAATACAATGCGTTGCAGAAGTCTTTTGACACTTTTGTCGCGAGCGGAGATCGTTCACTGAATACTTTCACGGATATTGCATCTGCCATTGGAAATCTGCAGCAAAAAATTTCCGATTTCAAAAAAGCACAAGACGAGTTAAACAAGAGCACTTCAAAGGTAACTGAAAAAACGATCACTAATTTTAATACCATGATCAAACAGGTTGATTCTGGTATGTGGAGTCTAAAAAAACGTAATAAAACGGCGCTTCCCGAGTATCAAGATATTAGTGCTCTTTCTGAGCGGGTACATTCTTTGCAATCTTTGTTGAGTGAAAATATCGGCTCAGATGAAAATGAGATTGCTCAAAAATGGGCAGCCAACTACCCCGATCTTGCTGGTAAAATCAAAAAACTTTCTGAGGCTTATGACAGTCTAAGACAATCGGCAACTAAAGCTGGAATTTCTATCAGTGAAATTTCAAATGAAGCTGTTCAACAAAATGCTTCTATACAAGCACTAACAAGAATTGCAAACTTACAAAATCAATTACATGATTATCTTGAGAGATTTCCGAAAATTGAGCAAAGCAAACTTGTAGAAGAAGTAAATGAACTTCGAGACGCACTTAATAGTCCAACCGCTTATCAGCAAGCAGATAAGCTTGGCCAAAAAATGGCAGAACTTAAAAAGCACGCTAAAGACCTTGGACTCGAATCGAAAAACCTTCTTGATATATTTGAAAATCTTTTTGGTCAGCATTTGAGTACAATGATCACTATGACTGCATTGCATCAGATTCAAAATGCGATGCGTAAGATTTATCAAAATGTGGTCGAGATTGATACGGCAGTAACTGAACTCCGTAAAGTCAGTGAGTATGCAGGCGAATCCCTTGAAGAGTACATGGGACGTGCTGCAAAGCAAGCTCAGAAGTTAGGCGTATCTATAAGTGATTATATCAATTCAACCGCAGATTGGAAGCGGCTTGGCTATTCTGATGAAGACGCCGAGAATATGGCCACCTACTCTACCCTACTCCGTAACGTGGGAGACGGGATTGACGATGTTAACACTTCGTCTTCGTATCTGATTTCGACATTGCAAGGCTTTGGGCTGTTAGCCGATCAAGCTGAAGACGTCGTTAATAAAATTGACGCTGTGGCAAACACGCAACCTGTTACTGCAAAAGACCTTGGTGAAATTCTAACTCGCAGTTCTGCCGCTATGTCAGCCGCTAATAATACGCTGGAAGAAACTATTGCGCTTGGTACTGCTGCAAACGCAGTTATCCAAGATGCAGATACGGTCGGCACAACTTTAAAAAGTTTATCAATGTATCTCCGTGCTGCTAAAAGTGACGCAGAGAATGCAGGCATTGAAGTTGACGGTATGGCCAATTCTGTGTCTGAGCTCCGCAGTGAATTGAAATCTCTGACTGGCGTTGACATCATGCTGGATGGCAAAAATTTCAAGAGTACATATCAAATCATGAAAGAGCTGTCCCAAGTATGGAGTGGCCTGTCCGATGTAACGCAGGCAAATGTCACTGAAATGATTGGCGGGAAGAGAAACGCAAATGCAGTTAGTGCTATTCTAAACAATTTTAGTGTAGCAGAATCCACAATGGAATCCGCTGCAAATAGTGCAAACGTCGCATGGGAAGAGAATGAGAAATACCTTGATTCTATTCAGGGTCGTCTTGCTCAACTTGACGCATCTTTCCAAGCTCTTTCTGCCGATGTACTTGACTCCGGGCTGGTCAAGACTGTCGTATCTCTCGCAACTGGACTTACAAAAGCCGCAGATGCAATGATTAAATTTACTGGCGCTATTCCAATGGGTGCTGGTATCGCAACCTTTATAACTCAGCTGGGTGAACCCAAAATGACGGGTTTCATGATTGTGCCCAGCAATACTCCGGGTGGTGACACGGAACAAGTGCTCCGCAGGTATTTTATTATATCATTGCGAAGCATGAGGGAGTATTTAGTAAAACCGACGAACATGGCAGCGCAAGCTGTGGCGAGTTTGGGTAATTCTCGTCCGGGAACCGAAAGGAATCCGCAGGCAAGCTTCTGACAGAGCTTATTATAATAAGGTAGGAACTCCGTTAGGAGACGCTTCAGAGAGCATAATGTCGGAGTGGAACTATGTGCGTAACAGCGCCGCAGGTTCACTATAGGGTGCTCCAAATCAGCTATCGCAAGATGGTAAAAATTACAGGTGGTCTCTCCCCTGCCGTCAAAAGTGGAGAAAACAAACTATAAAAATTCTTCTTTTCATTGACTATTTTAATATTTCTGGCTATAATAAAAGTACAATCGCGTATTCAAAATATACGGAGGTATTTTATTATGGCTAGACCCAAAGGAAGCAAGAACAAAGCAAAGGTTCTCGATGGCGTTGATTACGCAGCACAGATTGCTGAAAAGAATGCTGCCGTAGAATCTCTCGCTCAGGAGATCGAAGCACTTGGTACGAATATTGCTGCATTGAATGCTGAGAGAAAATCTAAGGAAGCAGAACTGAAGAAGCTCAATAAAGAGATTGTAAAGCTCGGAAAGAAAAAGGCTGAGGCCGATGAAAAGATTGCTGTAGAGCTGAATCGCAAAAAGGCAGAAGATATTGTTGCTAACGCACTGGCCAGCGGTATGACTGCTGAAGAGATTGCCGAGCTTCTGAAGTAATAACGGCGTAGCCATCATAATGAACAAGCCCGACTTCCCTACTACTGGGAGGCCGGGTATTACTATTTGTGGTTGATTTTGGTGTCAAGCTATGATACACTCTTTTAAAAGGAGCGCTGAAGCATGGAAGAAAAGAAGGAAGATCAAACACCACAAAACGATTTGGAACAAGAAGAACTCAAAAAGATGATCCCACTTGATAAAGCGACAGCTTATATAAGTTGGATTAAAGAAAAGCTTGAACTCGATTATATTGCAGAATCGGTAAAAAACATGTCGTTATTCCGAGGACAAGTTTATTGGTGTAAATTTGGAATGGGTGTTGGCTACGAAATACAAAAGCGTCGTCCGGCTGTCATTGTCCAATGTAATTCAACAAATAAATGGAACGGCAATACAATTGTTGTTCCTATTACGCATAACAACTCGCATCGGATTTCTATGATTCCAATTTCAACTCGTTATACCGATGATGGGAAAACTGTTATTTTAGACGGTCAAGCTGATGCCACACAGGTGATTAGAATTAACAAGGCACGAGTTGACGACTATATCTGCGACTTAACACAAGATGAGATGAAACTCGTTGATGCAGCTATCGCAAGAGAACTCAATTTGATGCATTACTACGTCGATGAAAAGAAAAGCTCGTTGATAAAACAAATTATTCAGAAAAAGCCGTAAAAGAGCGCAATAAAGCGCAAGACGAGCTGAAGGAAATCAGAAGTATTCTCGGAGTGGGAGATGATGTTGATTTGTTTTCTTGTGTGAAAATATTAAAGGAAAGTATTGACAAAAAAGAGAATTAAGCATATAATTACAGTAATAGAAGACCCTTTCTTGGATAGATTGGGTATGGTCACTAATAAATAGAAGAGGCATTCTCGGATAGATTGCCTAAAAAAGTCCGTATGAGCATTACGCTTGTGCGGACTTTGTTATTTTATGCAACTGTAATTGAAAACAGTACTCCCCTGCTAGACTCTACGCCTAACAGGGGCGTTTTATTTATGCCGTCTTAGTTAGTTGTGACTCACCATTCGTGCCCACAATTCCTAAGATAGAATTATTTACTGGGTTTGCTGGAGGTACAATCACTTCTGCGCTTTTGCTTTCCGCTCTGCTTCAAGCTTTACAAAGTCAAGCCCATATAAATCTTCAAGCTCTTCGAGGACATGCTTGATACCGTACCCAATATGCATCCTGTTAGCACCGAACACATAGTAGATTTTGGCCAAACTCTCTGGTTTGAGTCCAAGTTCCTCAAGATGACCATAGTAGCGACCTTCATTTGATGCGACAACTGGATAACGAAAATCCGTACCCCACTCATTAGTCCAGCCATTGTACGAATGGATGTTGCAGCAGGTATCGCCGATACAGTATTCAAGCTTACAAATAAGGTCCATTGTGTCCTGATTGACATTCATTTTAATTCTCCTTTAGAAGTTGCTCCCGCACTGCTTGCATTGCCATTGTTCGCCGAGCTTCCCGCTGGCTGTGCGGTTACGGTCGTTCTAATTTTGCATTGATTGTTTTAAGTTCTGTACAGTAATCCAACAAATAATTCAAATCGCTTCTAACCTTTTGAGTTGCTTCTTCTCCATGCCATCCTGTGTCAAGATATTGTTCATGAAAATACTGAATAATCTCTCCTTCTGTATATTTACCAGAGTCAATAAAATATCGGAGCAGTCTTTGTCTTTGTGTCGCCGGCTTCGTAGTTGTGTATCCATCATTATTTATGCTTGTGTGTTGAGCAAAATCATCAAAAATTTCTTGTGTGCTACTATAATAGCTTGCCCATCTTGCCAATTCTCTGTCCCGGGAAGACATAGACGGGTCAAACTCAGCCGAAACATAATACTTCCAGCAACCACCCTTTGCAATAAAAATTTCCTTCGTCACAAAGTATTTATCACACTCGTCGCAATGAATGACATCAATAGTAGTCGGTTCTGTAAAACTTTCATACCCGGCCTTTGGTTTAATCTTTGCTCGACATGGTGTGCAATGATGTTTTTGCTTGAAACATTTATTAGATTTGAAATAAAAAGTAACCGTATAAAGTTCGTCACCCGTCCAGTCAATGTCTTTTGGCGTTTGATACTGTGCTGCGAGAGCTTGATCAACTTGTTTTGTTTCGATGACTGTGTATTTGAATGTTTGCCCATTTTTCTCAAATTGGAAAGAATCCGCTTCCGTCGCAGCCGCTTTCATAGCAGCATTAAACAGTTCTTTCATGCTCTCATCGTCTCGCAAAACAAAAATCGGATGCTCATAGCACCCAGGTTCTGGTGGGTCACTAATTTCATAGTCTGACAATATTATTTTATAGATTGTAGGATCATCGGCATTTTCATCTTCAGAAAAATAGGCATATAAAATTGCGTAGACAGGATCGTATGACCCCATAGGTTTTCTTTTCATAGTCAAAAATCGCTCTTACAATTATTGCAGTGCCACTGTTTACCCAACTTAGACGAAGCGGCTCCAACAATAGATATTGATACTGCTCTGTTTAGCGTGCTGATTTTCTCGGTATTGGTGGACTTGCAGCAGGGACAAACGATACGCTTGCCAGTGACGAGATCTTGCTGCTCTTGCTGCCTTGCCTTCCATTCCTCTACCTGATGTGCTGTTTTGAGTGCCTTTTGTTTGCGCTCATACTCCTGACGTTCGCGTTCGAGACAGCCAGGATCTGCTTGTTCGCGAAGGTAGTCTTGGTACCATTGAAGAAAAGAAGAATTAAAAGAAGAATACGTTTGTTTTGCGTTCTTTTTTAGTTTTTCATTTATTCCATTAAGGACACTATTTATGTCATCTTGCACGATTTGCTTATATTTATCATTAAGTTCTGGATGCTCTTTTAAAATCTGATCAACCATATATGCATATACAACAGATTTATAAAGTACATTGTTATCGGTAAAAATATCCGATTGTGCCCAATATTCGATGTATGGATCTTCCTCAAGGTATTCATATTCCGGATGTTTTTTATAAAGTCTCTTGCCTTCTTTGACTAGAGCATTTTTAGTATAATCACCAAAAAAATTTTTTGCAGTTCCAAAAAAAGGATTCACATCTCGCTTTATTTCCCCTATTTGCACAGTTCTCACCTCATTGACAAATAATTTCTACTGACCATTGAGATTATTATACACCTCGACAATCGGCAAGTCAATGAACGAACTCGGCAAGGGTTTTGATGGAACGGTTGAAAAGGCCGTTTCTTCTACAGAAAAGCTTAAAGGCATTCCTGAAATTGTCCAGAAATTTATGATGTTGGGCGATTACAAATCTGGTCTTATCACAAAAATCGACGGTTCTAAATTTGGAGACTCTATCGACGGTGAAAACATTCAGAATTATGTTGCTCAAATTTCAAATCTTGATAAAGCTCAACGCAATGCAATTATTAGCATAACCGAACTTGGAGGCAAATCAGAAAAAACCATAAAGGATCTCATTAAACTCGTCCAAGAAGGTTCTCGTATCAATGGAAAAATATTCGAATCTAGCTTAAAGTCTGCCGGTAATAGCGAAATCAATCAGGGTGATGTCAATTCCATAATGAGTGCTCTTGGCATGAAAAACGGCGATAACTATGCCTTGCCTGACACTAATGAAGTCAAAAAGAATCTCAACATGTGGGCAAAGGCAGCAGAGAATGCTGATGCCAAAACTCGTCTTATGAACGCAGGTATCATTGAAAGCACCAAAAATGGCTATGCAATGACTGATTCTTTCAAAAAGATGATTGGTATCGAAGAAGTCGATGGGGTCGTTAAGACTGGACTAACCGCAAAACAACTTGCTTTGAATGCAGCTATGCAGATCGGAAAGCGGCTTCTATTCTCTCTTGGTGTTACTGCTGCTGCATTTGTTGCGAGCAAGATTATAGATTACGTTTCCAATCTTAAGACCCGTTCTGAAGAACTTGTCGATGCGATGAACGATTCTCATGATAAGGCAGAACAGGCTACTCAGGATGTTGAAGAAATTCAGTCTAAGATTGACGAACTCAATGATTCCCTAGAAGCTGCTGGAGTTAAAAAAATCGAGGATATCGTTGATCCAGCCGAGCGTGAGCGGTTACAAGCTATCAATGATATGTTGCAGGCTCAACTCGAACTCAAGAAGCAATTAGAGAAAGATACTGCCGACAAAGCAAATGCGGATACCAGTGCGGTTGTGAATGACAAAACTGAAAAAAGCATTTATGATTTTGAAGAGAGGCATGATTGGACTGGCGACTATACTACAGGGAAGGATATTACAAAAACCGAATCTCTCCAGGAGTATACGGCAGCACTCGAAGATACTACTCAAAAACGTCGTGATCTTCAGGTTGAACTTGACCAAATTGAAGCCTCTAGCGGAAAAGATTCTAAAGAGTATGCAAATAAAAAGAAAGAACTCGATGCTCTGAATGAAACTTTTGAATCCCAGAAATCCAAGGTCGAAGAATTGTCTACTGCTGTTTCCGAGCAGATGGGCAATTACAAGACAGATGCCGACAGTTTTGCCCAGTACAAGGACGAATATGTTGCCGGCACGAACGCCATGACCGCAGCCACTAAAGCTCTGGCGAATGCGCAAGGCGACACCACTGTTGATACCACCAACCTCGATATTTTCTCTGAAAAAGTTCGCCAAATCAAAAACGACATGGCTAATGGCGACTCTCAGCAAAGTGACTGGAAGATGTTTAACGGTCTTGGTGCGTTTAGCGGGATGACTGGTGAGTCTATCATCAATATCGATAAAGACACTACCAATCAAACTGATGCTGAAAAAGCCGCTCTCGAAAAATTACATCAGGTTGCCGATGATAACAAAATTTCTTTCGAAAATCTAATTGGTGTTTTTGAAGCATTCGGTATCATTCAGACAAGTAACGCCTCTTCGGCAGACAGTTATGCAGAACAACTTGAAAAGACCATGGGTGTTATTGACGACATCCAGTCCGCTTATAAGACCTGCTCTAGTGCCGTCGAAGAGTATAACAAATATGGATATATGAGTGTCGATTCACTGCAGTCTCTGTTGCAGATGGATGATGAATACCTCAACACCCTTGAACTTGTGAACGGAAAGCTTCAGGTCAACCAGAGCGCTTATGCCGATCTTTTGGCCACTCAATATGCTCAAGCGCAGATGGAAGCCATTTCTCAAGCGATATCAGAACTAAATGCGATTGCAAAGGGAGATGCTGCAGAAAAAGCAGAGACATTCACAGAAGCAACTGAAGACGAAAAGAACAAACTTGAAGCTCTTGCTCCTGCATTAAAAAATGCCACAATTGGAACTGGAGAACTTGCTGGTGCCCTTGCTGCTGCCAGATCCGCTGAAAATGGAGACAATACAGAAGAGATAGAAGCGAAAATCTCGTCTGTTATGAATGCGTTGAACACGCGACTTTCGTTGATTAGCACAAATATGCAGAACGCCATGAACGGTGCAAGCGGACTCAAAAATCAGCTCAACGGATTCAGTGATTCTGCCAATAAGTCCTCTGGTGCCGCTCAAACATTCCTTGACGCATGGTCTACACTTACCTCTGCTATGAAAGAATTCAATGAGCAAAATTATCTTTCAATGCAAACAGTTCAGGATTTGACTGGACTCGAAGATAAGTATACCTCCCTCCTCAAGAAAAACGACGTAACCGGGAAACTTGAGATTCAAACCTCCAAATTCCAAAATTTGATGGAAGCGGAGCTTAAAGAGGCCAAGATCAAGGGCGATAATGCCACTGCTTCTCAGTACAATAAGATTCTTGAGTGGACAGACCGCAATATCCAGAAGCAGACCATGTCCTACTGGGATCTGGTAGCTGCTATCGAAGGTTATTCTGCCGCACTCGAAGAGGCCAAGGGCATCACTGACACCTTCAAGGATGCATAGGATAACGGTAAAACCGTCAAGGAGAAAACCGAAAAGGGCCGCACCGGCGCACTCGATTACGAAGGCACCGAGGCCCAGTCATCTGCCCTGCAAGACCTGATGAAGTATAGCGAGTATGACTCAGAGCTGATTGGAAAAGCTTTCAATAAAGAGACGGGTAAAATCGACCTGAGTGGCGATATGCTCAAGAATGCGGTAGTCAAATCACTGGAAGCTCAAGCAACCGCAGCTCGCACTGAAGGCGGTGCGGCCGCAGAAGCTATTGCTCAAAGCTACGAGAAATCCGCTGAGAATATCAAGAACGACGTCATTTCTGTTCAGGATTATTTTGATGGTTTGGGCTCTACGATCGATGAGGTTAACACCAAAATCGACGACATCCAGAGTGCGTTCACTGACCTCGATGATGTAGCGAATGAGTATAACGCATATGGCGGCCTCAGTGTCGATACCATGCAGAAGCTGCTCACTATGCAGCCTGAGTATTTGACATGTCTCGAAATGAACGGTGACCAGTTAGTATTCAATCGCGACAAAATGGTTGAACTCTTAATTGCGCAGCTTGAATCTCGCAAGGAGTTTTTACTTTCTAAGGACGAAACCAAAGATCAGGCCCAGATTATTCAAACGATGATTGATGCCCTCAAAAAAGACGGCGTTAATGCTATAGCTGGGATGACCTATCAGGCTGAAAAGCTCCAGACTATCTTCTCCAATATCAAAGACCTCTTCTCTTCCCTGCTTGACCTCGTAAACAACGCCAATGATAAAAAGTCCAACGACTTGAAGATTCAGGGCGATGCATGGATCGACGTTATTGACAAGCGTATTGATGCTCTCAACGAAGAGAATGACGCCAAAGAACGTGCCATTGAACTGGCAAAACTTCAAGCCGAGCTTGAGAAGGCCGAAACACAAAAGACCGTCCGTGTCTACACGTCAAACGGTTATGAGTGGCAGGTTGATGAAAGCGCCGTTCGTGAAGCTCGGAATAATCTCAACGATAAGATCCGCGAGAATCGTAAGCAGGATGAAATCGACAAACTGACAAAACTCAAGGAAGAGATCCAGAAGAATATTGACCTGATCGGCACCAGTTGGGATGACTATCAGAAGAAGCTGGCCTATACGGCGCAGTTCGAGGCAATGACCTACGATGAGATGGTCTCTCATAACGATGTCTTTGCGAGCGCTATCATCTCTAACATGAAGGCGCTTCAGGCCGCAACGAACGTCTCTAATATCGTCACTAGACTCGAAACCCTCATTGACACCCTGACCAAGCTTGGCAATGTTCTTGGTAAGCTTAATGGTTCTACACAGGATGGCGGTATCACCGGCCTGCTCAATCGACTGCAGCGTGCCATTGGTACGTTCTCCGACAAGAGTTCCGGTAAAGGATTCTGGGGACGGCTGGCTGACGGGTTCAAGAGTTTCTTAGGGATCGGAAATGGTGGCAATACAATCGCTTCCCATGCCAGTAGTGTCGGCAAGGGCTTGATTGAAGCACTTGAAGGAACTAAGGTTGAAGCTGCCAGATCCGCACAGGGTCTATTCTCCGGCAGTGACGGTTTGACTTCTATCTTCCAGAAGGGCTTTAGTGGCGTTCTCTCTGTTGCTCAGAAGGCGCTCGGTGGACTGGGCTCGCTCTTCGGCAATATTGGCACTACTCTTGGCGGCAGTAAGTTGTTCTCCGGCATCACCAGTGTTTTCACTGGTATTGGAAAAACTGTCACGGGCACTGTTCTTGGTAGTGGTGGAGTAGCTACAATTGTAAAAACTGTTATCGGCAAAATTCCTGTTATTGGCCCCATCTTGCTCGGTGGCACTCTTGCTGTCAGTGCAATTGGCGGAGGCAGCTTTGGAACCGGTATTAAAAGAATCGGCTCCGGAATTGTTAATGTCGTCAAGGGTATTGGGTCAGCAATCACTAAGGCGGTAAAGGGCGTCGGTACATTTATTAGCAAACTTATGCCGTGGAACTGGGGTAAGAGTTCAAGCGACAGCGGCTCCAAGAAGAAAGGCATCGGCTCTTGGAAAATCTGGCCGTGGAACTGGGGTCGCGCCAAGGGCGACAAGCATATCGACCAAGCCGCTCCGTACAATGTTGACGAAGAGGGCGAAGAGATTATTGTCCGCAATCCCGCAAAGGGACGAATGACCTATCTTGAAAAAGGCGACGGCGTTATCCCTGCCAAAACCACCGAGAATCTGATGGAAATCGGCAAAGATCCGAATGGCTGGCTTGTCAAACTACTGAAAAAAACACCCGGCTTCCAAAAGCTTTCGGATTTTATGTTCGATAATATGTCCTTGGATAGGCTTAAAAACGCGAACACAAAGGGTGATATACTCTCCATCACGAAGGACATTGCAAATAGTCAGATGAAGAGACTTCGCTCCAAGTTTGAAGCTGCATGGAAAGAGTTGGCAGGAGATGCAGGTCTATCCGAAGAGCAGATCGACAGTATTAGCGGTACCATCTTTGACCGGATGGGTAGCATGATCACTAATACGATGGACGCTGCCATGGACAACAAAGACCTGACGAATGACCAAATCAAAGAATTGTGTGCGAATATGTTCCAGCGCATGGGATATATTTACGAGAATGGATGGGACAACCTCTATTCCCTGTCTCCTGATATGCCGAAAGACGTATCCGAGAAGCTCCACACTCTTTTTGATAAGATCTCGTCCAATTACAATTCCGACACCGATTCTGTTAATAAGGTTTTGGCAGATAAAATCGGGACTGTTACCAACACTATGCAGACCACTTCGGCTTCTGGTTCTTCTGGTGGCTATTATGGTAATACAATGGATGCCAATGTTGGGCCCACTGCATCGTTCAATTTCAATAAGATCAGTAAGACTATCAAGGATCTCTTCGAGAAGTTCTCCAATAGCAAGTTTGGTGCATGGCTGAACAAGCACTCTCTTGGCTCCACTGTGGATAAGTTGACAAAATATAATAGTTCCAGTGACCCGAATATGGTTCAAAAGGCCCTGCATCTGCTTACTCATCCGACAGAGCTGATTGCTTCGGCAGTCGAAAGTGCAGTCAAGACCGGTAAGAAAGTCACTTGGGCAGTCACTCATCCGAAGGAAGCAGCTCAAGAGATTGTGTCGGCGGCCAAGGATGCATATGCCAAGGGCAAGGAAGTTGCGTCCAATGTAAAGGACGCAGTCACTCACCCGAAAGAGACCGCTGAAAAGATTGTTGATAAAGTAAAAGAAACTTACAGCAATGTTAAGGAGGCCGTCTCTGAGAAGATTGATTCTGCAAAGAATTGGATCAAAGACAAAGCCGATAAAATTACCGGTAAGAAAGCTGCCGGTTCTCGTAGCATTGGTAAGTCTGGTACTTATAATGTTGATGAGAAAGGTCCCGAGCTTATTGTTCGTCAGCCTGAAGCTGGGCGGTACACCTATCTTGAGACCGGTGACGGTGTTGTTCCTGCGGACATTACATCTAAGCTCTTTGATTTGGGCGGCAATCCTGACGCATGGTTCCAGAAGCAGCTTGCTAAAAACGGCGGTTTGACCGCAACTATTCAGAGTCACGATTCTAAGCCGTCTATTAGTATCGGTGATATTTATGTCCAGAAGCCAATCGGCGATGTCGATGGTCTGGCTCGTGAAATCGTTCAGGGTCTGCCCAATGCAATTTATCAAGAATGCAGCAAACGATAAGGAGGTGTGTTGAATGACTGATTCGAGAAAAGCTGTCAGCGAGCTGGCAAAGATGATTTGTGAAGCCGCTAAACGTGTCGTAGAAGATGCGTCGTTTGATAAAACCTTCTTCGGAGTTGTGACGGGTACTAGCAATGGAAAATATATCGTGACCTCGGCCGGACAAGAGTATTCTATTAAATCCAGTCTATTCTTTACGGTTGGAGAACGTGTTGCGATAACCGCTGTTCAGAACAACTATAATACACTGATTCTTCGTAAACTTTAAGCCGCATAATGCAGGTAGTTCCGCCAGTGACGGATAACCCTGCAAGTGCGGCCTTTTATTTTTAGGAGGTGAATGCCTTGGCAAAACCTATATTGTCCCCTGTCTCTGTTTTTGATGCGGCTGAAGGCACCACCGCGTATTTTAAGGTAGCTGGTGCAGTAGTCGGCAAAGATACGGTTTTTTATCTATACGAAATATACGATAGTATGACAAACTTGTTGGTGTGTACTAAATCCAATCAATGTAGAAACTATTCTGCCGATTTCGGCTATTCTTATACGATTGTTCCGGATATAGCCCTTATCAATCAGTCTCGCAACTATACGATTCGTGTAAAGATTAGGCTTCCCGGTGAAAGTGATTATGGCGAGTTTAGTGATCCGGCAATTCTTTGGTGTAAAGAGAAACCAGTCCTTAGTTTTGATGGTTTGAACTCTGATTCAGAAAATCTAGTCCCCACATCCTCAATTATATTCTTGCTGAAATATCAGTATATAACGGTTCAGGGAGAAACTTTAAGCACCTATCAATATCATCTCTATGATGCTTCTAGGAATTTGATCGATGAGTCTGCTGTATTTTATGGTTCAGTTGGGTCGTCATTTACGGTGAATGGCCTAGATAATCGCACTGTATTTTAT
>ENA-OZET01000043-OZET01000043.1-human-gut-metagenome-genome-assembly--contig:-NODE-43-length-27842-cov-7.436931_pt1 | contig 27842 bp, 18 predicted proteins | sample MGYA00244610_ERZ653618 | MGnify/ENA primary metagenome ERZ653618 (study PRJEB26926, sample SAMN06165091) | human gut metagenome | biome: ENVO:00009003; feature: ENVO:2100002; material: ENVO:00002003...
ACCCTAGACACCCTGATTAAGAGTCAGGTGCTCTACCAACTGAGCTAATGGTGCATAGACCCTGCAAGCAGGGTCATGCAGCTGTACACCATTAGGGACTCGAACCCTAGACACCCTGATTAAGAGTCAGGTGCTCTACCAACTGAGCTAATGGTGCACATCTGCGAAGCATCCGTCTGCCTTATGAGCGACGTTTGCATCAGCAGATAATATTATAGCGCGATTCAGCGATTTGTCAAGAGGGAAAATCACTTTTTTTCGAGAAAAATCAGCTTTTCTGCGCATTTTCATGTGTCCACGGGGCATTTCGCCCGTCCAGACCCGCCAGAATGCCGCTTCCAAAGGCGAACATCAGGTTGAAGCCGCCGCAGTCGCCGTCCACATCCAGCACCTCGCCCGCCGCGTACAGTCCCGGCAGGCGGCGATTTTGCAATGTCGCCGGGTCAAAATCCGCGACCGCCGCCCCGCCCGATGCAACCTGTGCGCTCTCGAAGCCCTTCACGCCGCGAATCGGCAGCAGCCACGCATCCGCCGTTTTCGTCAAGCGCTCCGCCATGTCCGCTGTCATCTGCCCGCACAGGCTGCTTTCGGTTACGCGCCAATCCGCCTGACGCATCAACGCCGCCGACAATCGCGGCACGCACAGCCCCGTCAGCATCTCCGCCATCGGGCGCTGCGCCCAGTTTTTCCGGCGGTGGTGCAGTTCCCGGCGGAAATCGCCCGCATCCGCAAAGCCCATGCCCTTCACCAGAGACACGCGAAGCATCCGCCCGTCCTTTGCATACCGTGCGCACTGCATCACGCACACGCCGCTGACGCCGTAATCCGCGAACAGCAGCTCGCCATCCTCCTCGTGCAGGACGCTTTTCCGGTCGATAACCGCCACCTGCGCCTTGACGCGGATGCCGCTCAGCCCCTTGATTGGCGTGCTATCTGTGATGATTTGCGTCAGCGCGGGCGCGAAGGGCGTCGCGGGGCAGCCGAGATTCGTCAGCAGACGCAGGGCGCTGCCGTCGCTGCCGAGCTTGGGCTGGGCGCATCCGCCGCCGCTGATGATAACGCGGTTCGCCCGAAATTGCTGCCCATCCGCCGAGAGCGCCGTCCAGCCATCATTTTCACGTTGCAGTGCCGTGATGGATACGCCCGTCACCACCCGCACATGCAGGGCAGTCAATTGCAGGCGGAGCGCATCCAGCACGCTTGAGGCCTGCGAACTGACGGGGTACACGCGCCCCGCCTCTTCCTGCCGAAGCCGCAGTCCAAGATGCTCCCAGAAGGCTTTCTGTGCCTCTGCGCCGCAGTGAGACAGCACATCCGCTGCGAACGCCGCATTTCCCGGATAGCGCGGCGCACCCGTGTTCATCAGGTTGCAGCGGCCGTTGCCCGTCGCGAGGATTTTTTTGCCAACGCGATCCATTTTTTCCGCTACCGCGACCGTATCGCCGCATTCCGCCGCCGCAATCGCCGCCGCCAATCCCGCTGCACCGCCGCCGATGACCAAAACGCTTCCCATAATCTGTGTTTCCTCCGCTTCTTTCCTGTATGCCGCGCTGCCTGATGACATAGGCTATCCGTGTCATAGGAGGCGATAACTTTGACGCAGCAAGGCAAAAAGACCACTTGGCGCTCACTCATCGCGCTGGAAGCCGCCACGCTTGGCGCAGGGGCGCTCGTCGGCTACCTCACCCGCGACGGCATGGACTTCTTCCGCACTCTGAGCAAACCCGGCTTTGCGCCGCCGGGCTGGCTCTTCCCCATCGTTTGGAGCATCCTCTATGCGCTGATGGCGTACTGCATGTGGCTCGTCCTGCGCGCACAGGGGCGCGACCGTTTCCTGCTGCTGGGGCTGTATATCGCCCAGTTAGCCGTCAACCTGATGTGGCCCGTGCTGTTCTTTATCCTGAAAGCGCTTGGGCTTTCCTTCTTTTGGCTGATTCTGCTGCTCTGCCTGATTTTCATCATGGCGGTGCATTTCGGGCAGCAGAACCCCCTCGCCGGATGGCTGCTCGTGCCGTACCTGCTGTGGGTGACGTTCGCGGGCGTGCTGAATTTCGCCGTCGCCCGCATGAACCCCTGATGCACGCTCCATGGCGTAAATCTTCCGCAGCGGCGCGGTCAGTGTGCCGTCCGGCTCGTAAATCATCAGCGGCGGTTCGGGGTGCAGCATCGGGCGCGCATCCTTGAGCGCCTCAATCATCACCAGATTCGCCGCCTTTTGCGCCGAGGGGTAAATCAGCTGAAACCGCTTCGGCGCAAGCCCAGCTTTCTCCATGTCCTTCATCACTTCCAGCATCCGCGCTGCCGGGTAGATGACCGCCATCCGCCCCTTGCCGCGCAGCAGATAATACGCCATCTTGAACCACGCCGTCAGCCCACTTTTCTGCTGATGGCGCGCCAAAGACAGCGTCTGCGCCGGATTCGGCAGTGTCGTGCCATGATGCCCATACGGCGGATTGCACACAATTACGTCGATGCTGCCGGGCGCAAGCACCTCGTCGGCACTCTCCACCGGCAGAGCGTGGATGCGGATGATATGTTCCAGCCCGTTGAGCTGCACGCTCCGCCGCGCCATATCCGCCATATCCGGCTGAATTTCAAACGCATCGACGCTTTTCGCGCGCCCCATGCCCGCCAGCAGCAGCGGCAGGATACCCGTCCCCGTGCCAAAATCAGCACAGCGGTCGCGGCTTTCCGCCCGCACGAAGCTCGACAGCAGCACGGCATCCATGCCGAAGCGGAAACCCTGCTCCTTTTGCAGGATGCGCAGCCCCGCCTGCTGCAATTCGTCCACCCGTTCGCCGGGCAGGATGGTCAGTTTTCCGGCGCAATCAGCGTCAATCGGCTTGTCAGACAATAGCCTTCCTCCCCTTCTTCTGTCCGCACACGGCACCAGATTTCGCCCTTTTCCAGCACGGTCAGCACCAAATCTGCTTCGACTTTCGCCGTTTCGGGCGCATCGGCGCTGCACCACTGGTAGAGCGTTTCTGCTTGGCGGATGCTCGCTGTCCACCCAGTCACTTTTTCCAGCGTCACGTCCAGAATCGGCGTATCGCTGATGACGACCGCACCGGGCGCGCTGTCGCTCAAATACTGCGACGCGCAGTAGCCCTCTTTGCCGCCGTAGCGGATGTAACTCCAGCCGTTTTCCTGCGAAATGAATGTCACCAGTGCGCCGCGCGGAAGCCACTGCACAATCGATGCGCCCGCATTGGGCGACTGGCGCATCGCCAGCGAATCCGACTTTGTGCTGACGTATTTCTGCCCCAGCGGCGCGTCCGGCTGCTCGCAGGAGAGCGCATCCGCCGTGAAATAGCCCGTCATCTGCCCGACCGCGGCATAGCACCAGCCGCCGTCCTGCGCAAGCACCGTCACCTGCGTTCCGCGCGGGATTGTCGCCAGGACTGCCGCATCCGCAGCCATCGCCTGACGAAGCGGCGCATTGTCCGCGCTCACCCACGCAACGTAGCTGCCAGCTGACACGTCATCCTCCACCTTCGCGGGCGGTTCGGACGCAGCTGGGACAGGCGTTGGCGCTTCGCTTGGTTCGGGGGATGCCGTCGGTTCAGGCGTTGCGCCCGGTGTGGGCGTCCCACTCGGTGTGGGCGTCCCACTCGGCACATCAAAGCGCAGGTACTGCGTCATGACGTACCCGGTCAGGCTGCCCCAGCGAACAGCACACCACGTTTCGCCGTATGCCGTGACGATGATGCTCGTTCCCTTCGGGATTTCCGCCAGCACGGGGTATTCTGTGCCCGCACCCTGCCGGAGGTTGAGCGTCGAGGCGGTGGAATTGACAATCGCGGTCTGTTCGCCGCTTGTCGTCGGCACAGGCGTCAATTCGATGCCGACGGCGCTGAAATCAAGGCTGCTTGCCAGCACATAGCCGTCAATGCCGCCCGCCGTCACGCGGCACCAGCTGCCGTCGCTGCTCTGCACGGCAATTTGAACGCCCTGCGGCAGGTTCATCAGCACCACCGCAGCAGTGGACGGGGTCGCCCGAAGCACTGTCGCCGTCCTGACCATCGCAGAACGCCCGGTCTGGCTCGTTTTGCCCGGATAAGTATCGCTGAACGTGAGATACTCCGCCGCGCAGTAGCCTGTTTTCGCGCCATACTGTATGCTCGCCCAGCCGTTCTCCACCGCGAACACGCACAGAACCGCGCCGCCGGGGATGGTGGACTGCACCGCCGCGTCGTAGCTGCCGGACGCGCGCAGATTCAGCGAATTCGTGCCTGTCACGGTCGCCCAGCGGGTGATGGGTGTCGGGTTTTCGTCGCTCTGCGTCGGCGGCGTGCCGGTGAACGTCAGGTTTTCCGTGCGGACGTAGCCGACAATCCGCCCAAAGCGGATGAGCGTCCAATTATCGCCCTTCGCCAGCACGGTCACGGCTGTTCCGGCGGGCAGCGTCGTCAACAGTGTGCCGTTGTCCGAGGCGGTCAGGCGCACGTTCAGGACATCCTCCACATTCACCAGCGTCACCATGGCCTGATTAGGCGCGGCGGGCGAAATCGTCGCGGGGGCTTCAGTCGCCATCACGGGCGCGTCGCCCACGGGCGGCAGAATCGTATGCGTGAAGGTGTACTGCATCCGCACGCAGTTCTCGTAGTAGAAGCCGAGAATCTGGTCGTATGTATATCCTAAATTCGCCATCTGCTGCGCCCCGCGCTGGCTCATGCCGATGCCGTGTCCGTAGCGCCTGACGGTCAGAACAAACGTCTCCCCATCTGCCTTGACCGACCAGAGTTCGTTTTTCGTCGTGTTAATGGACAGATTGAGTGCGCTTTCCAGCTCGCTGAAAATGTCGAACGTCAGCGTCAGGCGGCGCGTTTCGCCATCCACAAGCGCCGTCACGTCAAAATCCAGCTTCGTATATAAGCGGCTGGGTGCGGCATACTTCGGCGTGTGCGGCGTAACGGCCTCGATGCGCAGAATCGTCGCATTCGGCGCTTTCGCCTGCAACAGGCGCGTCAGGCTTTGATTCTGGCTCGCGTGGGAAAATGCAGCGTAAATCGTCATCTTGCGTGTGCTGCTGTACGGGTTCATGCGGTCGAACGGGTCGTCCTTAACCGTCAGGTAATTCACGCCGGATGAGCCCCACGCGTTGCGGGCGGATTCGGTCTGTCCGCCGTTGGACGCGGTGTAGTACGTCCCGGTCAGCTTGCCGTCGTTCATGGCGACGATGCCGCGCGTTGCGTCCACCGCCTCCGCCGCCCGGTCGCGCTCCGCCGGACTGCCGTTGTACACTTGGTCGGCGGTCGTGTCCACAACGTCGTAGACCTTCGATGCGTTCGCATTCATGGCGCGCAGGGTGTACGTCCGCGCCGCAACCGCCTGTGCTTTCAATGCTTCCAATGCCGAGGAGGACCCCATTTCATACGGCACGACGCCATAGAGGTACGATTCGATGTACACGTTCGCCACGACATAGAGCCGATACGCCCCGCTTTCCAGCTTCGACACAAGGTGCAGGTCACCGGGGTAGACATTCTGCGGTCTTCTTGCCTGTGCAATGCGGAATCCGCCGTCCGTCTGCCGCCGCCTGAGCGCCATCTCCCGCCCCATGCTGACCGTCTCGCTGCCCCGCGTCAGGCGGATTTCGCCCGTCGCGCTGCTGTGGCTGATGCTGATCTGCTCGCCGCCAGACAGCGCCATCGTCTGCCCGCCGCTGACCGCCATTGCGCCGACTGCCGTCACCGTGAGCGACGCGGGATTGCTGCCAATGGACAGCAGGCGCACACGCACCATGCCGTTGCGTGTGGCAGCGCTCCGCTCCAGCGGCGCGGAGTGCACGGCAACATCCGCTGTATCCTCGGCGAGCGCAGCGGGTAAGCCGGACGTTCCGGGTACAGTCGACAAAATCAGGAAAAGCATCAGAAGCAGGCACAGCGCCCGCTGGTATCGGAATTGCACGGGAAAATCCTCCTTGTGGTGGTACTTCTCCTCCATTGTAGCAGAAAGCGCCCGGCGTGTCATGCAGATTGTAACAAACCGCGCTGGAAATTTCCGTCACGCACAAAAAGGCAGGCGCTCCGACCTGTTGGGTTCAGGTCAGAACGCCTGTCGGATGATGCGGATTATTCCTGCGTTTCCGCTTTCTTCGCGCGCGGCTTGCGGGCGGGCTTTTCTGCCTTTGCCGCTTCCTTCGCCGCCTTGTCCGCCTCGATTTCCGCCTTCGTGCGGCGCTTGCGGGCAGGCTTCGCGGGGGCTTCCGCGGTCACTTCCGCCGCAGCGGCTTTTGCCGCCTTGTCAGCTTCAATTTCCGCCTTTGTGCGGCGCTTGCGGGCAGACTTTGCAGGCGCTTCGGCGGCTTTTGCGGCTTCCTTGGCTGCCTTCTCCGCTTCCTTCGCCGCCTTGTCGGCCGCGATCTGCTCCTTCGTGCGGCGGACGCGCTTGGGCTTCACGGGTTCTTCCTTCTCATACGGATACGGGACGACCACTGGGTTCGCCTCCGCGTCGTCGTCAGAAGATGTCTTCTCCTGATTCGATGCGGAGTCATGGTCGAAACGCCCACTCACCAAGCCTTCGTACAGTTCCATATATTTCTTAGAGGAGTTCGTCCAGCTGTAATCGCCAGTCATGCCGCGCTGCTGGAGCGTGTGCCACACATCCTTGTGGTTCTCGTAGTAGTCGATGGCGCGGTTGATGACATTGAGCATGTCATTGGCGTTGTAATTGAAGAACGTGAAGCCATTGCCGTCGCCGGTGTACTCGTTGTAGGACAGCACCGTGTCGCGCAGACCGCCCGTCTCGCGGACAATCGGCACTGTGCCGTAGCGCAGGGCAATCAGCTGGCTCAAGCCGCACGGCTCGAACTGGCTGGGCATAAGGAACATGTCGCAGCCCGCGTAGATTTGATGCGCCAGCGCGTGGTCCATCGCAAACCGCGCCGCGACCTTGCCCTTGAACTCGCCCTCTGCCCACGAGAACAGATTGACATAGCGGCTTTCGCCCATGCCCAGCACAACCAGCTGCACGTTCTCGCTCATCAGGTCGCCGATGATGTAGTCCACAAGGTCAAGCCCCTTCTGGTTGCTCAGGCGGCCGACCATGCCGATAATCGGCACATTCGGGTCAACAGTCAGACCGAGCTTTTCCTGCAGTTCCGCCTTGCACTTTGCCTTGCCGGACAGGTCATCCGCGGTATATTCCGCCGGAATGCGAGCGTCCGTCGCGGGATTGTAGTCCGCCATGTCGATGCCATTGAGCACGCCGAACACTTCGTGCTTGCGCGCGCGGAGCAGCCCATCCAGCCTCTCGCCGTAGTACGCCGTCTGAATTTCCTCGGCATAAGACGGGCTGACGGTGGTGATGATGTCGGAATACACCAGCGCAGCCTTCATGAAGTTCGCGCAGCCGTAGCATTCCAGCTTGTCGTCCGTCCACAGGCTGTCGCCCAGACCCAGCACGTCCTGCACTTCGCGGATGCCGAACACGCCCTGATACTGCAGATTGTGGATGGTGAACATGGTCTTGATGTTCGCGAAGAACGGCAGGTGGGCATACTGAATTTTCAGCAGTGCGGGCACCATGCCGGACTGCCAGTCATGCGCGTGAATCACGTCGGGCTGGAAGTCCAGCAACGGCAGGGCGTTCAGCGCCGCGCGGCAGAAGAAGCCAAAGCGTTCGTACTCGTCGCCGCCCATGCCGTAGATATACGGACGGCCGAAATAGAACTTGTTGTCCACAAAGTAGAACTTCACGCCGTCCTTTTCCAGCAGTTCAATGCCGCAGTACTGACGACGCCAGCCCAGCGCGACCTCGAAGTCGGTCACATGGGTCATCTGGTCAACATACTGCTTCGGCACCGCCGCATACAGGGGCAGCATCACGCGCACGTCGTGACCCTGCTTCGCCAGAACGGGCGCCAGCGCGCCGACAACGTCCGCCAGACCGCCGGTCTTGATAAACGGGACGCACTCGCTCGCCGTAAAGAGAATCTTCATCATTTCTATCCTCCATCAGAAATATTTCCTGCCGGGGGCAAGGGAAAAAATTACGGGAAATAACAAACCGCACCAATAGTATAGCACATATTGGCGCGGTTTGCAAATCCGAACCGCGTCAGTGATTCAGGCGATTCGTTTGTTAGATGACAACATTCTTCGCGATAACAATCGGGTATGCCGCCGGGCCGATGAGCCGCGCGCTGCGCTTGATGACCGTTTGCTTGTCCAGAATGCAGTTTTCGATGGAAGCGTCGTTGTGCACCTGACCATCCTGCATGATGATGCAGTTCTTCACATGCGCACCGGGGGCAATGCGCACGCCGCGCGCCAGCACAGAGTTTTCCACCGTGCCTTCGATGATGCAGCCATCCGCCACCAGCGAGTTGACGACGGTCACATTGTCGCCATAGCGGGCGGGCATCTCGTCGCGAACCTTGGTGTACACAGGCAGCTCCGCCGTGAACAGACGATGGCGAATCTGGGTATCCAGCATATCCATATTGAACTTGAAGTAGCTCTGCACGGAGTCCATGCGCCAGCACAGACCAGTATACGCCCACGCATTCACGCGCGCCGTGCCTTCCGTCACCAGACGGAGCAGCACATCACGGTTGAAGTCATGATAGCCGTGCGCCACGCCCTTGTCCACCAGCGTGCGCAGCAACTCGCGCTTCATCACGACGACCTCCATGCTCGTCAGCGGCAGGTTCGGATGCGTCGGATCAACTTCCATGTCCGTCACCATGCCGCTTTCATCCACCGCCAGATAGCAGCCCAGTTCGTCGCGCTGCATGTTCGGATCAGCGGTGTACATGATGGTGATGTCCGCGCCGCTGTTCTGATGATACGCCACAAACTCCGCGATATTCGCGTTGTAGATGATGGTGGAGTTGCTCAGCACCAGATATTCCTGCTTGGAGCGGGAGAGATAGTTGGTGTTGGAGCGCAGCGCATCCAGCATACCAGAGTACACGCCAACATTTTCGCGCGTCAGGAACGGCGGCAGCACCTTGAGGCCGTCATTCTTCCCGTGAAGATCCCACTCCTTGCCGGAGCCGATGTGATCCATCAGGGAGTGATAATTCTTCTGCATGATGACGCCGACGTTCTTGATGCCGCCGTTGACCATCGAGGACAGCAGGAAGTCAATGACGCGGTAGCGGCCGCCCACAGGCAGCGCCGCGATGGCGCGGGTCAGGGTCAGCTCGCGCAGATTGGCGTCATTTTCGCCGGTGTAGATAACACCCATTACGTTTTTCATTTTCTTACATCCTTTCCGCTGCTGTGATTATCAGAATTTGGTGTTTTCGTCCACCTGCTGACCCGCGGTCACGCTGACACCGGCGGGAAGGGTGACGCCCTGACCGACGACGGCGATATTGCCCGTCTCTTCGCCGACCATGCAGCCCGCACCAATCACGGCGTTCTCCGCCACAATCGCCCGGCGGACAACCGCGCCGCGCTTGATGACCGCATAGGGCATGACAACCGAGTCAATGACGCTTGCACCCTCTTCAATGGTCACGCCTGCGAAAATCACGGAGTGCTGCACAGAGCCGTAGACTTCCGAGCCTTCCGTAACCAGCGAATCGCTCACGACAGCGCCCTTGGCGATGTAGTGCGGCGCAAGGCCCGGATTCTTGGCATAGATGCGCCACTTCTTGTCATGCAGGTCAATCGGCATGGGCACGCTGAGCAAGTCCATGTTCGCTTCCCACAGGGACTCAATCGTGCCGACGTCCTTCCAGTAGCCCTCGAAGTTGTATGCCACCATGACCTGCTTGTCGTTCAGCATCGCGGGGATGATGTTCTTGCCGAAGTCGTTGGCGGATGTCTTGTCTGCCTCGTCCGCGGTCAGGTACGCGCGGAGCTTCGCCCACGAGAAGATGTAAATGCCCATGGACGCCTTGTTGGACTTGGGCTGCTTGGGCTTTTCTTCAAATTCAACAATGTTGTCGTCCGCGTCCGTATTCATGATGCCGAAGCGGCTCGCTTCTTCCCACGGCACAGGGCGCACAGCAATCGTCGCATCCGCGCCTTTGCGGATGTGGTACTGCAGCATGGCGTTGTAGTCCATCTTATAAATATGGTCGCCGGAGAGAATCAGGACGTAATCCGGGTCATACTGCTCGATAAACGCCATGTTCTGATAGATGGCGTTTGCCGTGCCGCGATACCAGTCGCCCGTCTTGCCCGTCTGATAGGGCGGCAGGACGAACACGCCGCCGGTGGACAAATCCAAATCCCACGGTGCGCCGGAGCCGATGTAGGAATTCAGTTCCAGCGGCATATACTGCGTCAGCACGCCCACGGTGTCAATGCCGCTGTTGGTGCAGTTGGACAGCGGGAAGTCAATGATGCGGTACTTGCCGCCGTAGGGAACAGCCGGCTTTGCCACCTTCTTAGTCAGGACACCCAGACGGCTGCCCTGTCCGCCTGCCAGCAGCATGGCAACACAGGTCTTCTTTTTCATGATGAGAACACGCTCCTTCATCCTTGTTTCTTGCGAAGCGCACCGACCGTGCAGGATTCGCGCCGCCCTCGGTGCATCAGGTGGCACGGTGATGTATGTGAAACAGCGCTTTCGCTCCTCCCCTGATTGCGGCGAGCGCCGATTCAGCCGATGGAAATGGAATTGGCTTTGCCGGCGGACTTTTCCGGCAGGGGCTGCGGTTTCTTTGCCGTTTGGGATGCTTTCTTTGGCGGCACATCCGCGATTTCCGGCACGACGCGCGCTTTCTTCGCCTTCTCCGGCAGCGGGTCGCGCTGGTATGTGAAGTACACCGTCGCGAGCGGCGGCACGCAGATATCGCAGCTGTATTGGAAATCCTGAAGTTGCTCTTCTTCCGTGCGAATCGCCCAGTTGTTGTACTGATTCGAGCCGCCGTATTCCTTGCGGTCGGTGTTGAAGCACTCCGTCAGCGTCCCCATCTGCGGCAGCCCAATGCGGTACTGCGGATGGAACACAGGCGTGAAGTTCGTCACGCACAGGAGCGAGTTGCCCCGTTTATCCGTGCGCAGGAACGCAACGATGGAGTTGTCGCTGTCGTTCGCCTGAATCCACTGGAAGCCGTCCCAGCTGTCATCAATCTGGTAGAGCGCGGGCGTCGTGCGGTAGATTTCGTTCAGGCGCTTGCAGCACTGCTGCACCTGCGGATGATTCTCGTACAGCAGCAGGAACCAGTCCAGCTGGTCGTCGTACTTCCACTCGATGAAGTGACCAAACTCGCCGCCCATGAACAGCAGCTTCTTGCCCGGATGCGCCATCGTGTAGCCGTACAGCGCGCGAAGTCCTGCGAACTTCTTCCACAAGTCGCCCGGCTGCTTGTCCAGCATCGAGTGCTTGCCGTGCACCACCTCGTCGTGGCTGAACGGCAGGATGTAGTTCTCCGAGAAGGCGTACATCAGTGAGAACGTCAGCTTGTCGTGGTGATACTTGCGGTAGACCGGGTCGAGCTTGATATACGCCAGCATATCATTCATCCAGCCCATGTTCCACTTGAACCCGAAGCCCAGCCCGCCCAGATAAATCGGGCGCGTGACCATCGGATAGGCGCTGGATTCCTCCGCCACCATCATCACACCGGGAAAATCGCGGTAGACGGTTTCGTTCATCCGGCGCAGGAAGGCAATCGCATCAAGATTCTCGTGTCCGCCGTACTTGTTGGGCAGCCATTGCCCCGGCTCACGGCAGAAGTCGTACATCAGCATGGACGTGACCGCATCCACGCGCAGCCCATCGGCGTGATACCATTCCAGCCAGAAGCAGGCGTTGGAGAGCATGAACGAGTTGACCTCGCCGCGCGCATAGTCGAACATGTGCGTCCCCCACTGCGGCATATCGCCGCGCCGGGGATCGGGATGCTCATAGCAGGGCGTACCGTCAAAGCGGCGCAGTCCCATTGCGTCGCGCGGGAAATGCGCGGGAACCCAGTCCAGCAGCACGCCGATGCCCGCCTGATGCAGCGCGTCAATGAGTGCCATCAGCTCCTTCGGTTCGCCGAAGCGCGCCGTTGCCGCATAGTAGCCGGACACCTGATAGCCCCACGACATATCCAGCGGATGCTCCATCACCGGCATGAACTCCACATGCGTGTAGCCCATTTCTTTGAGGTACGGCACGAGTTGTTCGGCAATTTCCGTGTACGTCAGGAACGTGCCATCCTTGTGCCGCCGCCACGAGCCAAGGTGCATCTCGTAGATGTTCACCGGACTGTGGTACGGATCGTAGGCCTTGCGCGCCTCCATCCAGTCCGCGTCGCCCCAGCGGTAGCCGCTCAGGTCGTAAATGCGGCTGGCAGTGTCGGGGCGCATCTGCATGGCGAATCCATAGGGGTCAGCCTTGTCCTGCCACGTCCCGTCTTGCGCCTGAATGCAATATTTGTAGGTTGTCAGTTTCTTTGCAGCGTCGGGATAATCATAGCGTTTCGGGTCACTCTTCACGTCGAAGGTTTTCGCGGGCAGCCGTACTTCCCATGTACCGTCGTAAACCTTCTGCATGGGCGTTTTTTCCCTGTCCCACTGGTTGAATTCGCCAATGAGAGAAACCGCCCGCGCGTTCGGCGCCCAGACAGCGAAATGCCACATTTCCTGTCCGTCCTGCGTCACCGGGTGCGCGCCGAGCATCTCATAGGCTCTGCGGTTCGTTCCCTGATGGAACTGGTCCCGCACCGCGGCGGTCGGGCCGTTGTAGCGCATAGTTACACCTGCCTTTGCTTGCGTTGCGTTCCTCCGCCTGCAATCACGGAGAGCCGCGTTTGCGTTCTTCACTCTTTTCACTTACTATTGAATCACTTTTATGCATTTTCGTCAAGTCATATTCAGCATTTTCTCCTGCATTTTTTTCGATTTTCGGAAAGTGCGTTCATTTTGACCGTAGACGATGCGGTAAGTATTTCGCCATTGCCGACATAAATTCCTGCTCATGCACGAAATTTTCCGCGCATAAACTGGTTTTGCGCCGTCGGAGCGAAAACTGTTTCCCGCGTGCGGCGATTTGTGCAATCCGAACATTTCCCGAAATTTCTGCGAAAAGGTTGTGTGCCCATGAAACAAAAACAGCTGTTGTCGTTTCTTGTGTGTATCCTGATGCTTTCTTCCTGTGCCGCGCCGACCGATTCCACGCTTGACAGCGGCTTAACACTTCGGGTCTACTTCGCCGATGCGGAGGAAATCCGCCTGCTGCCGCTGGAAGACTACGTTTTCGGCGCATTGGCGGCGGAGATGCCCGCGAATTACGCGCCGGAAGCGCTCAAATGTCAAGCCATCGCCGCCCGTACGCGTGCCGTCGCGCAGAGCCGCGCGTTCGGCGGAAACGGGTGCGTCCGCCACCCGGACTGCGATATCTGCACGGACAGCGCGTGCTGTCAGGCGTACCAGACGGATGCGCAGCTGCACGCCCGCTGGGGCAGCGAGTGCGCCGTCCTCCGCGCGCGCATTGACCGCGCCGTCCGCGCAACAGACGGCTTGCTGCTCACCAGCGGCGGCTTGCCCATCGAAGTGCTGTACCACGCCTGTTCCGGCGGAAAAACAGAAGATGCCGCCGCCGTGTTCGCATCCGCCAAGCCATACCTGGTCAGCGTAGACAGTCCCGGCGAAGAGGGATACGCCGGATTCCGCGCTGACACGTCCTTCTCCTGCGAGGAAGCGGCAGATCTGCTTCTGCGCGCTTTTCCCGGCTGCGGCGTGACGGCGGACACGCTGCCCAGCGCGATTCGTCTGCAATCCACGACTGCTTCCGGGCGCGTCGCGACGCTGCTGGTTGGCAGTCAAACTGTCCGCGGCGCTGATTTCCGCAAAGCGCTCTCCTTGCGAAGCACCTATTTTACTTGGGAGGCGGATGGCGGCAGCATCGTTTTCCACACCGTCGGATACGGGCACGGTGTCGGCTTATCGCAGGCAGGCGCACAGGCGATGGCGGCGGGCGGCGCGGATTTCGCGGAGATTTTGGCGCACTACTACCCCGGCACGCAGCTGACGCGGATGGATAAAACAGGTTTTTCCGGCTCATAATAGGAGAAAACGCCCTACACGGCATGGTTGAGGTGATTTTCTCATGGCTGACCGTCACTTTCGTTCTCTTTTCCGCGCGCTGCATCTGCGCCGGGAGCAGTGGACATTTCTGCTGATGGCGCTGTTGTGCGTCTCGGTGATTGTCGGCACGGCGCTGTGGACGCGGCAGGCGGAATTCGCACGCGTCACGCCGACTCCGCCCATCTCCGGCGACATATCCGCCGCGCAGCTGCTCCAGCAGTCGCTTGACAGTGCGCAGACCGCGACGCCTGCGCCGACGACCGCCCCCACTAACCGCAGCGTTACCACGCCGCTCGAAAGCATGACGCTGCTGCGTCCCTTCGACAACACGCGGATGCGGCAAAGCAGCGCCACGGGCTTGTGGGCGCTGCACGATGCGGCAGATTACGCTGGTGCGGAGGGTGCGAAAGTCAGCGCCATGGCAGACGGCACCGTCATCAATTGCGCGGACAGCGGCGTTTTCGGCGCGTATGCGGAAATCGACCACGGCGGCATCATCGTACGCTATGCGAACCTGTCGATGCTCTACGCGATTCGCGCGGGCGATCCGGTTCGCGCCGGGCAGACGATTGGCTTCATCGGGCGCACGATGCCGGAGGAATGTGACCTGCCAGCGCACTTGCACCTGCGGATTGTCGTCGGCGATACAGCGGTTGACCCCGAAAAAGTGCTGCAAAACGGCGTTTTTCCTGTCCCGTAAAAAAAGACGCACATGGGTGTTGCATTTTCATCGAAATCGGCGTATAATACAGCAGGTTGAACTTGTATTATAACGTCTTATTTGACTCGGAAGGAGCGATTCCCTATGTGCGGTATCGTTGGCTATATTGGCGCGCAGCAGGCGCAGGACATTTTATTGGACGGACTTTCCCGATTGGAGTACCGCGGCTATGACAGCGCGGGCATTGCGGTCATGGACGGCGGCGTCATTCGGCTAAGCAAGGCGAAGGGACGGCTGGCGAACCTTGCCGCGCGGGTGGCATCAAATCCCCTGCCCGGCACCATCGGCATCGGTCACACGCGCTGGGCAACCCACGGCGAACCAAACGACATCAACGCCCATCCGCACACGGACATGAAAGGGCATATCGCCGTCGTCCACAACGGCATCATCGAGAACTACGAGGAGCTGCGCGCTCAGCTGAAGGCGAAGGGCTGCGTGTTCGTATCCGAAACGGACACGGAGGTAATCGCCCATCTGCTGCATACGCTTTACGACGGCGACATGCTCTCGACCATTCTGCACGCGCAGACGATGCTCGAAGGCAGCTACGCGCTGTGCGTCCTGAACGCCGAAGCGCCGGATACGCTCTACTGCACGCGCAAGGATTCCCCGCTTGTCGTCGGGCTGTCCGACGGCGCACAGTACGTCGGCAGCGACATTCCTGCGCTGATTCGCCACACGCGGACGGTGGAGCTGCTCGATGAACGCGAAGTCGCCGTGCTGACCCGGAGCGGCGTACGCGTGTACGACCATTTCGGCAACGAACGTGCGCTCAAGCCCATTCACGTTGATTGGGACGTGGAAGCGGCGGAAAAAGGCGGCTATGCGCACTTCATGCTCAAGGAGATTCACGAAGAGCCCGCCGCGCTGAAAAAGACGTTTTCCGCCCATGTGGACGCAGAAAAAATGGCGATTCGCCCCGGCGCGTTCCCGATTTCGGCGGAAGAAGCGAATTCCCTGCGCACGCTGACGATTGTCGCCTGCGGCACAGCGTACCACGCGGGTGTTGTCGGCAAGTATGTAATCGAGAAGCTGGCGCGGCTGCCCGTGGTGGTGGATGTAGCATCCGAGTTCCGCTATCGCAACCCGATTCTGGGCGCAGGCGACTGCTTCCTTGCCATTTCGCAGAGCGGCGAAACGGCGGACACGCTGGCCGCCATGCGCGAGGCGGAGCGGCTGGGCGCAAAAGTGATGGCGCTAACAAACGTCGTCGGCTCATCGATTGCCCGCACCGCCGGGGATTGCGTCATGTACACCTACGCGGGGCCGGAAATCGCCGTCGCAAGCACAAAAGCATACATCACGCAAGTGGAAATGATGGTGCTGCTGGCGATTGATCTCGGCGTGAAGCGCGGACATCTGACGGAGAGCGTAGCATCGGAGCTTCTGCGGCAGATGGCGGACATTCCCGCGCTGGCGGAGCAGGTGATGGCGCTCGAACCCGCGGTGCAGCGCTTCTCCAGCCTGTACCACGACCGGCAGCATGTATTCTACATCGGGCGCGGGCTGGACAACGCGCTGGCAATGGAAGCGTCGCTGAAACTGAAGGAAGTCAGCTACATCATGTCCGAAGCGTATGCGGCGGGTGAACTGAAGCACGGCACAATCGCGCTGATTGAACAGGGCACGCTGGTCTGCGCGCTGCTGACGCAGGAACAGCTGGCAGACAAAACGCTCTCGAACGTGCGCGAGGTAAAGAGCCGCGGCGCGAAAGTCCTCATTGTCTGCCCGGAAGCCCTGCGCGACCGCGCCGCGAAGGATGCGGACGAACTCTGGGTCATCCCGGACGCTGCTTCGGACTTGCTGCCGCTGCTGGCGATTATCCCCGTGCAGCTGTTCGCCTACTACATGGCGGTCAGCCGCGGCTGCGACGTTGACAAGCCGCGCAATCTGGCAAAGTCGGTGACGGTGGAGTGACGCAAGGGCGCTGCCCTTGACCCGCCAAAGGGTCTTCGACCCTCTGGACTCCCTTCTCGCGATTCAGTTGGTGACAACTTCATGCTGTGTCCGCGTGTTTATTGAGGGGGAACGCAAGGGCGCTGCCCTTGACCCGCCAAAGGGTCTTCGACCCTCTGGACTCCCTTCTCGCGATTCAGTTGGTGACAACTGCATAATTTACCCGCGTGTTTATTGGAGGAACGAAGAGCATTGCTCATTGCTCATTCGTTTCATCCGCTTCCGCAGCTTCTTCCGAAACGTTTCGCGGTCGAACAGAAGGAAGCCAATCGTCCGCTTGACCAGCCCGGTCTGCTCCGGGATGAAGCCAATCATGCGGCTCGGCGCGTCCGCCGCGCCCATCTCGTGCGCCGCAAGCGCCGCTTCCGCCGACTGGTCGCGCACCAGCGTCCGCAAATCCAGCGCGTTCTCCCCCGCGAATACCACATCCTCGAACGGGATGTTCCGCAGCAGCTCCGCGTCCGCTTCGGGCAGCTGCCGCAGCGCCCCCTCGAAGGGCAGCGACAGTGCCAGCTGCACGCCGGGATTGTCAAGCGACTGCATCACGCTCGTTCCGGCGAAGGTATCGCGGAAGTCGCGCACGAACCGCAGCGCGTGATGCTGGACGCATGTTGACAGGAAATGCGCGGCTTCATTGCGCCCCTCCTGCGCGTACACCGGGACGACACGCTCATTCTGCCGCTCGAAGCCCACGCAGGGCGCTTCGTCGGAGGACAGCAGGAACTCGCGGAACGCGCCGGACATAGCAGGCGGCATCGGATAGAAGCAGTGTACGGGGAAATCATAGGCAGCAGACAAACGCTCGCTGTTCCGCCCGTCCGCATGAACGTAGTAGACCGGAACCGCGCGCTGCGTCAGCTGGCAGAGCGCCGCCTGCAAACGCCCGCTGTACCCCATATCAAAGCACGCCGCGCCTTCCGGCAGTTTTTCCTCATAATACGCCCGCGCCGCGCTGTATGCCGCCTGATGACGGCAGCCGTCGTAGAGTTTATCGCGGAAGAAGCGCAGAAACGATTCCCAGCGCGTTTTCTCCTGAAACGGCGATTGCCACGGGAACCCCGCCGTCTCCGCCTGATGGCGCAGTTCGCTTTCCGGCGCGTCAAGCGTGCAGAAGGACAGCAGCTTCAGCGCCTTTTCGGGTGTGTAGACCGCCCAGCGCACCGGCAGCGCCGCCCAGTCGGTCGGATTCGCCATCAGCGCGGGCAGCAAGCACCGCCGCGACGCGGGAATGTAGTCTGTTTCGACAACATCCGCGTCCGTGCGCAGCAGCTCGACTGCCTGCCGCAGCAGCGCGCCATCCCGCGCGAGGAACACCAGCCGCTTTACGCCATCCGCCCGGCAGCGGCATAGCAGCCACTTCGCCAGCGCCAGCAGGTGTGTGCCGACGGCGTAGTACCCCAGCCGCGACGGATACGCCGCAAACGCGGAATCCGCCGTCGCGGGGGCATAGCCATCGTCGAAGAAGCGGTTTGCCGCCAGCCCTTGTGCGCACCTGAGTGCCAGCGGCTGCATCGCGTCCGCCGTCGTGAAGCCCGCCAGACACCCGTGTCCCAGATTCGCCATCTGCGTGCAGTCCGCATCCATGAAAACATCCGCCGGGCGCGGCAGCAGCATCGCCCGCAAACCCGCTTTTTTCGCGGCTTCCACGTCGATTTTCGCATTGTCGCCGATGTGCAGCACGTTATCCGGCTTCACGCCCAGTTGCGCCGTCATCTTGCGATAGAGCGCGCCGTTCCATTTCAGCGCGTTCTGCTCATTCGAGAGGAAGAAGCCGTCCCAGCCGTGGACGCCGCATTTTTCCAGCATCCGCCGAATCGTGTCCGCGTCAAGGTACATGTCCGACGTCAGCACGACGCGCTTTCCCGCCGCTTTCGCCAGATTGAACAGCTGCACGCCGGTTTTGCGCGGGCGGCAGAAATGCACCTCCGCCTCCCGCTCGTTGTAGGTCATTTGCCCCACGCAGTCGTCCGACACGCCCAGATTCTGCATCATGGCGCTGTAAATGTTCCACATCGTCACGTCAGCTTGCGTTTCGGGCAGCCACGCGCGCGCGCAGCTTTCCGCCTCTATCCGCGCCTGTGCGAAGGAGGTCATGTTCCGCCGCGCCGCCCGCTGCCATTTGCCTTCCAGCGTGTGGAAGAGGTCAATCGGTGTGCAGAAGGGGCGCAGAATCAGCGTATCGAACACATCCAGCGAAATCACCGGGCAGTCGATGCCGTCCAGCCCCAGAATCGCGCGCTTGATGCGCTCCGTCCCGTCCCGCCACGGGGTCATCGGCTGGTCAAACCAGAAGATTTCCGGCAGATTCGCGTCCTCATCCAGCGAAAAATCCGGGCAGAGCGTCGCCGTCAAGCGGCTGATTTCCGGCTGATTCGCCGCCTTCCGCGCCTGCTCCGCCCACATCCGCGCATACCACTTTCGTGCCTTTTGCAGCTGCTGACGCGCTTGATTCGCCCCCTGCTGATGCAGAAATTCATCCGCAAAGGCAAACACCTGCGCAATATCGGCGTAATTTTTGCGGAATTTTGCCGGATTTCCCGCCGCTCCCGTCGAGGACGACGGATGTTCACAGTAAAACACGCCGTCGCCGCGGTGCCGCCCGAAACCCTGCGCAAAGAAATACAGCACGACGGAAAACGCAATGTCCTCCGTCATCACAATGTGCTTTTTCGCCAGCGGCGCGTAGTAGGGCGCGCACCGCAGCCACAAATCGCGCCGAATCACCTTGTTCCAAATGGTATGGAAGCTATAGCACGTCATCGCCTGCTGGAAGAACGCATCCCGCACCGCATCGCCGCGCAGCTCGTCCTCCAGCACACAGTCCGCATGAACCGGGTGCACGAAGCGGTCGCCGTTTTCGCGCTGCCAGACCGTGTCGCCCATCACGAGGTCAAAGTCGTTTTCTTCCGCCAATGCGACAGCGGCACGGTAAAAATCCACCGACACAAAATCGTCGCTGTCCAGAAAAGCCAGGTACTTGCCCGTCGCCGCGTCCGCGCCGGTCATCCGCGCCGCGAAAAGCCCGCGGTTCTGCGAATGCGTCAGCACCCGAAAGCGGCTGTCGCGCCGGGCATACTCCGCCAGCACCGCGCCCGCGCCATCCGGCGAGGCATCATCCACCAGCAGGAACTCCGCGTCCCGCAGCGACTGCGTGCGCAGCGACTCCAGACACGCGGGCAAATTCCGCTTCGTCCCATATACCGGAACGACCACAGACAGCGTTGCAGCCACCGCGCTTCTCCTTTCTGCCCATTCGAAAACGAGTGATACTTGCCGATTTTGACATGTACATTCTACCATATTCCCGCCCGATTGGCAAGCCTTTCGGGGGATTTTTGCACGCCCCAAAAAACGCGGTCAGACAGCTTGTTTCGCCATCTGACCGCAGGATGCCCTATTTTGCGGAAAATCCGCTTACCATGTGATATCCTCGCCCGTCAGTGCCTTCCACGCCTTGCGGATATCCTTCTGATGCCGCACGCCGTTCTTCGGGTCGAGCTTCGCGGTTTCCTCCATCGTGCGCGGGAAATGGACGCACAAATGCCCGTCGAAGTCGTTATCCTTGATGCTGCCGGAGAGGTGGGGCATACAGTGCATGGAGGCCAGCACCCATGTGCCGCTGGGCAGCAGGACATACACCGGCTTCTCGTCCCACGAGAACTTGCCGCCCCACGCCGCCTTCATAATCGCGGTATCCTGCGCCGTCAGCGGCTCGGAGTCCGCATGGCGACCCAAGGAGTAGAAGCGCAGGCGGAAGGAGGAACCGCTTCTCGGCTCATAGACCAGCACCGTCTGCCCGCTCTTGATGGTCGGCTTGATTTCCGTGTACCACATCTGCAGCTTAATTTGGCTCTTTGCCGGGCCATTGCCGAAGGACGCACCGTTGTTGCCCGTGCCGCCGTTTTGATTTTCGTCCGGCAGCGCAGTGTCGCCGGTCACGCAGTCGCCCGTGTACAGCTTCGTCTGCGTGTTCACGCCCGCAATGCCGTCCGGGGCAAGCCCGTTGCGCTTCTGGAACGCCAGCACCGCCGCGCGGGTCGTCTCGTCATAAGTGCCGTTGATGGTCACGGTATAGCGCAGGTTGCTCAGCGCCTGCTGGAGGCGCAGCACCGCGTCGCCCGTCGCGCCGACTTTCAGGTTGGTGTACACCGTCGGCGTGGTGGAATCGACCTGCTTGCCTTCCGCCGTAATCGCGTTGACGGAGTAGAGGATGGTGTACGTCGCCGTATCGCCGTTGCCGGAGCCAGTCAAGCCGTTGCGCAGCTGGAACGCGCGCATGGCAGCGACCGTGTTCGCGCCGTACTTGCCGTCCACCTTGTCCGTCAGGTAGCCCAAATCCTTCAAGCGCTGCTGAACGCTCTTCACATCGTCGCCCGTGCAGCCGGAATAGAGCAGGCGGGTCGGACGCGTCACGCCCGTGGTCGGGGTGGACGTCGGCGTGCTGATGGCAGCAAGCGCATCCGAAGAATACAGCTTCTTGTAGGTGCGCTTGCCCGCCACACCGTCCGCGCTCAAATTGTTGCGCAGCTGGAACGACGCAACCGCCGCCATCGTGCCCGTGCCGTAGTTGCCATCCACCGTGCCCGTGTAGTAGCCCAGCGCCTTCAAGCGGCTCTGCACGCTCTTCACGTCATCGCCGGACGAGCCTTCGCGGAGGGTGCGTGTGGGCACGATGCCGAAGGACTGCGTGGGGGTCGGCGTGGGCGTGGCAGCCGACGGATCAGCCGCAACCGCATTGCTCGAATAGAGGATTTTGACCGTGTTCGCGCCGACTTTGCCGTCCGCCGTCAAGCCGTTGCGCGCTTGGAACGCCTGAACCGCCGCCACCGTCGCCGCGCCGTAGATGCCATCCAGCGCGCCGGAGTAGTAGCCGAACTTATCCAGTCGGCTCTGTACGCTCTTCACGTCGTCGCCGGACATGCCGGGGCGCAGAATGCGCGTGGGTGCGCTTTCATCCACCGGCTTGGGCGAGGGCGTGACGGAGCTGCCCGCGTCAATCGCGGTGCTGCTGTACAGCGCCTTGACCGTGTCCTCGCCGCAGATGCCGTCGGACGTAAGCCCATTGCGCGTCTGGAAGCGGCGAATCGCGCTTTCCGTCGCCGTGCCATACACGCCGTCCGCCTTGCCCGTCAGGTAGCCCAGCGCAATCAGCTTCGTCTGCACGCTCTTCACGTCGTCGCCCTTCATGCCCAGCGTCAGCTTGCGCTCGCCCACGCCGTCGGGCTGCGACGTTTCCTTTGCGCCGATCGCGCCTTCGGAGAAGAGGCGCTTGCGGGTGTTTGTGCCCAGCACGCCGTCAGCGGACAAGCCGTTCTTCTTCTGGAAGGCAAGAACCGCCGCCTTCGTCGCTGCGCCGTACTGCCCGTCGGAGATGCCGGTCAGGTAGCCCAGCGCCGCCAGACGGTCCTGCGTGTACAGCACATCCTGCCCGCCCATGCCCTCGCGGAGCGTGCGGGTCGGGATGCCATAAGCGATGTTGTCCAAATCCGCGGTGGGCTTGGGCGTAATCATCGGCTGCGTGACGTTGCCATTGCTGTCGAAGTAGCTTTCCAGCTTGACGAGCGTGTTCCTGCCCGCCTTGCCATCCACCGTCAGCCCGGTCGCCTTCTGGAACGCCATAACCGCCTCAAACGTGGACTGCCCGAACACGCCGTCCACCTTGGAGATGGTGAAGCCCAAGTCCTTCAGTGCCTGCTGCAATACCCGCACGCGCGAGCCGCTGGAGGTGTACTGCAATTTGCTGTAATCGCCCTTAAACAGCCCCGTCGCGGTCGAAGAGGAGGACGACGAATTGCCGTCAATGTCAATGCCCGTCTGCTTTTCCAGCAGGGCAATCGTCGCGGAACCGGCGATACCGTCCACCGTCAGGCTGTTCGCCTGCTGGAACGCGGTCACCGCCGCCTTCGTGCCGCTGCCGAAGCTGCCGTCCACCGTGCCGGAGTAGTAGCCCAATTGCGTCAAGGCCTGCTGCAAGCGGCGCACATTGTCGCTCTTGTCGTTCTTCTGCAGCTTCAAGGCTGCCGCGCTGCTTGTGATGACCAGCGTCAGCATCAGCACCAGCGCCAGCACACGCACGATGCTCTTTTTCATAGCATTCCCCTCCAAATGTTCCAAAGTACCTGCGGCTATTGTATCAGAAAATCACGCAATTGTAAAGAACTATTACGCATTTGTTACAAGTTGAATTTCTCCAACAGCTCCATCGGGTGGGCGATCAGCACCTTCGCGCCATTGTCCAGCAGCTCCTGCGCCGTGCGGAAGCCCCACAGCACGCCCACTGGGTTCATGCCCGCGCTGCACGCACAGGTCATATCCACCTTCGTGTCGCCCAGATAGAGGAAATCCGCCGGGGCAATGCCGAGCTGCTCCGCCACCAGCAGCGCGCCCGCCTTGTCCGGCTTCACCGGCACGCCCTCCACCTGCCCGCGCACAACGCTGAACGGTACATCCGGGAAGAAGTGGCTGATGACGTTCTTCGTATCCGCGTCGGGCTTATTGGAGAGCACCGCCAGCTTCAAGCCGCGCTCCGCCAAGGCGTGCAGCAGCTCCGGAATGCCGTCGTAGGGCTGCGTTTTCACCTGCGTATGCTTCTCGTAGTATGCCTGATACTCCGCCTGCACCGCGTCCGCCAAGTCCTGCCGGTCGCGAACCGCCCGCTGCGCCAGAATCTTCGCGCCGTTGCCGACGAGGTAGCAGTATTCCTTCGTCTCCCAGCCGGGCAGTCCGTGCAGGCGCAAGGCACGGTTCATCGCCGTGGCAATGTCGTCAATCGTGTTCGTCAGCGTACCGTCCAAATCAAACAAAACCGCCTGAATCATCAAAAAAATCTCCTTTATGTGATGAATGGATTTCGCGCCGCGCTGCCATGCTAAGGCAGAAAGGAGCGATGAACATGGACAAAAAACGCAAGGATTCCGTCATTCGCGCAACCGTCGACCGTGCCGCCCTGCTGCGCGGAGTGCTGATGCTGACGGCGCTCGCCCTGCTGCTCTGCTTCGGCTTGAAGCCCAGCCGCGCCGCCGCGCCCGACGCCGAGGACGGCGCACTGACCGCCTCCGACGCCTCCGCCCGCCTGAGCGCCGAGTGCGAGCTGCTCCAGCGCGTCACCTTTTCCCCCTGCGGGCACGAAATGACGCGCCGCCAGCGCCTGCCAGCCGAACTGGCCGGCATGACGAAGGACGAACTCGCCGCGAAGTACGACCAGTGGGTCATCACGTCGTTTTCGCCCGCGCAGGTGAGCATGGAACGCGCGCTTGCCCTCTACTGCCCGGAGCATGTTGTGCTGATGCCGGACGAAAGCGGGCAGCTGTGCATCTTCCGCAACCGCTACGGCGACGCGCTGGCGCTGGTGCGCGAACTCGGCGTGCCGCTGAGCGACTTGCCGGACGATGTGCAGGAGGACGTGCGCGCGGGCATGGGCTTTGACGACGAGGTCACGCTGGAGAAGTGGCTGGAAAGCGTGCAGTCGTAAATCCCCACCCCATTGTACGCCGATTCGCGCCGCTTGTCCAGCGGATTTCACGGTTTTGTTTGCTTCCAGCGAAGAAGTATGCTATAATGATAGCGAACTTTCGCGATAGAGGTGAGCGCATGGCACGAATCGGCATCATGACCTTCCTGCACAATGACAACTACGGGTCGATTCTTCAAGCGTGGGCGCTGCAAAACGCCGTCCGTTCCTTGGGGTACGACGCGGAGCATATCGACTATGTTCCCTCGCAGACGGAAAAGATGAAGAATCTGCTGTGCAGCGGCAATTCGCCCCGCCTGATTTTGGACGGCATGAAAAAGCGCAGCGCGGCGCGCGGGCTGAACGAGGGCTTTGATGAGTTCCGGCAGACGCAGATGATTTTGTCGCCCATCTGCCGCGACCAGAGCGCGCTGGCGCATCAGGCGCTGATATACGACGCGCTGATTTGCGGGTCAGACCAGATTTGGTCGCCGACGTGGCTCAATCCGGCGTATTTCCTGAATTTCACGAAGAAGCCGAAAGTCGCCTACGCGCCGTCGCTGGGCGTATCGACGATGACGGACAGCGCGAAAGGGCGCAAAATCGCCGCATTGATACGGGGGTTCGCCGCCATCTCCGTCCGGGAGGAAGAGGGCGCGGCGCTCCTGCAAGCGCTCATCGGCAAAAAGCCCGCCGTCATGCCCGACCCCGTGATGCTCCTGCCGCGCGAAAAGTGGCTGGAACTCATCGGCGGCGACATTCCGATGGGCAATGATATTCTGTGCTTCTTCCTGGCGGACAATCCCGCGTACTGGACGCAGGTGGAGCAGATTCGGCAGAAAACAGGTCTGGGCGTGCGCGTCATTCCGCGGACGGAATCAGCCCTCCAGTCCGCGTATCCACTGGCAAAGGGCGTGACCCCCGCGCAGTGGCTTTCTCTGATTGCGGGCGCGAGCATGGTGCTGACGGACAGTTTCCACGCCGCCGCGTTTTCCCTCCTGCTGCACACGCCCTGCACAATTCTCCGCCGCTACCGCGAGGACGACCCCGAAAGCCGCAACAGCCGCGTTGACCAGCTGCTGCGCACGCTGCAAGTCGCCGACCCCACACATCCGGATTTTTCCGTGGTGGACGAGCAGCTTGCCATCCAGCGGCAGCGGGGTTTGGACTTCCTGCAATCCGCCATCAGTCAAGCAGTGTCGCAAGCGACGCCGGCAAAGGCGAAGTAAGCGACAGCCAATCCCCCGTCATCGGGTGATGGAGCGTCAAGGCGCTGGCGTGCAGCGCGAACCGCCCCGGCAATTGCGGAATTTCCGTGCCGTAGAGGAAATCCCCGACGACCGGACAGCCGATAGACGCCATGTGTACGCGGATTTGGTGCGTGCGCCCAGTTTCAAGCGTCAGCTCCACCAGCGCGCGCGTTTTCCCGCGTTTCAGCACGCGATAGTGCGTCACCGACGGCTTGCCGGATGCGGTCACGATACGGCGGATGCTGGCGGCGTCCTCCTTGCCGATGGGCGCGTCAATCACGCCGCAGTCGTCATCCGGGCAGCCCTCCACCACCGCCTGATACGTCCGGATGAACTCCGGCGTATGCAGAAGCGCCTGCAAACGGTGCTGAATATGCGCGTCCTTGGCGACAATCATCAGCCCGCTTGTGCCCTTATCCAGCCGATTCACCGGACGGTAGACGAAATCCGCCGGACAGCGCAAATGGGCGTACAGCGCGTTTTCCAGCGTGTCGTCCGGGTGCAGGGCACTGGACTGGCTCGCCAGCGGGGCGGGCTTGTCAATCACGAACAGCCAGTCATCCTCATGCGCAATGGTCAGCGGCAGGTCATACGGCTTGACCGCGTACACCGGGGCGTTCTCCCGGAAGCGGATTGCCACCACCTGCCCGGCGCACACAAACGCATCCACCGGGGTCACGACGCCGTCCACCGTGATGCCGCCGTTCCACTTGGCGGACTTCATCGCCGTGTAGCTCACGCCCATCACGCGGCGCAGTACATCGCGCAGGCGCATTCCGTCCTGCTCCGGCAAAACCATATATTCCAACAGAAGCACCTCTTTTCAGGAGATGAAACCAATGAATGATATTCTTGCAATCCTCTCCGGCGGCGATTATGTCTCCGGCGAAAAAATCAGTCAGGAACTGGGCATCAGCCGCGCCGCCGTGTGGAAGCGCATTGCCCAGCTGCGCGAAGAGGGCTGGCAGATTGAAGCCGCCGGCCGCCGCGGCTACCGCCTCATCCCCGGCGACAGCCTTGACCCCATTTTCTGGGTGAATCAGCTGACGACCAAGACGCTTGGACGTGCCATTAACCACTACGAGCACACCATCACATCCTCCAACACGCTGGTGAAGCAGATGGCGGTGCAGGGCGCGCCGAGCGGCAGCCTGTGCCTGTGCGAATGCCAGACGGCAGGCAAAGGGCGGCTGGGGCGCACATGGTCAGCCCCCGCGGGGCAGGCGATCCTGATGAGCGTCCTCCTGCGGCCGAAGCTCCCGCCGAAAAACGCGCCGCTGATTACCCTCGCGACCGCGATGGCGATGGCGCACGCCGTCCGCGAAGTGACGGGCATTGACGCGCAGATTAAGTGGCCCAACGACCTTGTGTTCTCCGGCAAAAAGCTGTGCGGCATTCTGTTGGAAATCAGCGCCGACCTCGACCAGATTGAGTACGTTGTCGTCGGCACGGGGCTGAACGTGCTGCGCGGGGCATATCCGCCGGAGCTGTCTGACCGCGCCGCCGCCTTGGAGGAATTCGCCAATCCGCCCGTGCGCCGGGAGATTGTCGTGCACTACCTGAAGGCGCTGGAGGACAACATGACGCTGCTGGAGGAGCACGGCTTCCCCGGCATACAGGAAGCGTACCGCCGCCACTGCTGCACGCTGGGCAGCCGGGTGCACGTCATCGGCACAGAGATTGACTTCATCGGCACGGCGGAGGACATTGACGAGACGGGTGCGCTGCTGGTGCGCGACGAAAGCGGCGTATTGCAGCGCGTGCTGTCCGGCGACGTATCCGTGCGCGGGGTCATGGGCTATGTCTGAGCTGCGCGGCATCGGGCTGGATATCTGCGACATTGCGCGGATGGCACAGCAGCTTGACAACACGCATTTCCTCCAGCGCATCCTGACGAAAGAGGAAATCGCGTACCTGCGCAGCCGCGGCGCGTCGGCGGCGGACACGCTGGCGGGGCTGTACGCGGCGAAGGAAGCCATCGTCAAGGCGCTCGGCTGCGGCATTGCCTTCCCGCTGACGGAGATTGCCATTTCGCACACGGCGCAGGGGCAGCCGACGGCGGCGCTATCCGGCGAAGCGGCGTTGCGCTATCCGGGACATCTGCTGCTGACGATTACGCACGACGCGGGGGTCGCGGCGGCATCCGCACTCTATTTGGAATGAAGGAAAGCCTGCTCATGCGATGATTGGCGTGGGCAGGCGGTTTTTTAATTCGGAATGCGGAATTATTGGGGGCTTCACGAAATCTTGGTGGAAAAAGCAGCTTGGGGGCGCGTCTGCGGACGCGCAAAGTTACTGCGCAGGGACGCTTCGCTGCCTGCGACCCAGTTGCCATACTACCCTTTTCTCTTGGAGTAGATTTAACGGTGTAACAGTTGGGGCGTTGCCCCAAACCCCACAAGGGACGCTGTCCCTTGACCCTGCGAAGGGGCAAAGCCCCTCTCGACACCCATTGACTGGCTACCCGGCTTGGACGCACTTTC
>ENA-OZET01000131-OZET01000131.1-human-gut-metagenome-genome-assembly--contig:-NODE-131-length-18379-cov-6.460926_pt1 | contig 18379 bp, 25 predicted proteins | sample MGYA00244610_ERZ653618 | MGnify/ENA primary metagenome ERZ653618 (study PRJEB26926, sample SAMN06165091) | human gut metagenome | biome: ENVO:00009003; feature: ENVO:2100002; material: ENVO:00002003...
GATGAGGATTGGGTCATGCTTCGAAAAGCTGCTCAAATCACAAAAGAGAAATATAGCAATATCCGCTTCGTGAAAATGTTCGAAAATAATACGAACAAACTGTTGAAACATATCAAGCGGCTGGCACGAACCGGAACGAAAGCCATCGTTTACGATACATTCAAGAGCGATGATGAAGTAGACGATAAAATGTGGCAGGCGCTTCTTATGAATAGTCGTCGTATTTTCAATATCGTCAATAAAGAACAAATTGCTTTTATCAGTACGTTCCAGTTGGCTTTACATACTACGAATCAACGCTGGCTTGACGCATCCTGTTTGAGCAACTCAAAACAGATTAAAGAGGTTGTCAGTGAACTTCTAATGGTTAGAAAGTTGTGGCAAGACGAATATACCGGCGAAAAGTTCGACTGCGATCCATACTATCGTTCCAAAGACAATCCGAAAGTAAAGGTGCCAATCATTTTGGATAAAGATAAAACCTATGTCGTCGGATTTCTTAACAAGACCCGAAATGACGAAGATGGACAGACGATTCTTTTCCAATTTGACGGTGCGTGGAACACTTGGCGCGAACTTGGATATTGTACAATCACAAACGATCACGGTATGTATGACCGGAGATAAATAAGAAAGGAGAGGATGATTATAGACGCTGCACTTTTACAGTCTAAGCTCGAAAATCAGCCAGACAAAATCATCCAAATCCTTGAAGCTCTTGGCTTTGAAAACATCAAGTTTAATCCTCAAAAAAACAGTTTACGATTCGCTCGTGAGGAGCAACGCAATCCTACAAGTTGTCTTGTTGATTGTGGTACACTTCGTTTTTTTGTTTTTTCCACGAACCAAAAAGGCAATATTTTTAGCCTGATTATGGACGTCAAACGATGCTCCTTTCCTGATGCATTGAAGTTCGCTGCGGTTAAAGCTGAAATTTCGATGGATGAACTTAACATCAAAACCCACTGGCCATTTGGCGGTTTCTTTTTGAAATTGTCGCCAGATTATTCAGAAGAGTTAGAAGATTTGAAAGTATATCCAGAAGAGACGCTTGAGCCGTATGCGAACAAGTTCAACCTTCAATTCGTCAAAGATGGTATCAGTTTGGAGACACAAGAAAAATTCGGGATTGGTTACGACATCGAATCCAATCGAATCACTATCCCGGAACGATCAGTCAGTGGAGAACTTGTTGGAATTATGGGACGCGCAAACTACGAGTGTGAACATGAAAAACGCTGGTATCCTTTGATTCCTTGTCCGCGTAGTCGAACGCTATTCGGATACACAGAAAATTATCATCGCATTCAAGAAACAGGAAATATTATCTTGTTCGAATCGGAAAAGGCTGTACAGCAATGCGATTCTTTTGGAAGTAATATCGCTCTTGCAACGTGCGGCTGTCATGTATCAGAGACACAAGTCAAATATATCCGAAAGTTGTTTCCTAAAAAGGTCATTCTGGCTTACGACGAAGGACTAGAAGAAGAGCACCTTGTGAATGAGTGTAAAAAGCTTATCACAAATAATCTCATTCTAAAAACTAAAGTAGGATATATCTGGGATGAAGCATCGGTAGTTCCAGAAGGCTCCAAAATGAATATCGCAGATCTTGGCCGTGAGGCTTACAAAGAAGGATTAACAAAGTATGTGAAATGGGTAGAGGAGTGATGCGAAATGGGACAGAGGGTTATTGCCCCGGAGTTACAAGCGTTATATGACAAAGGCGCACATGTGTATAGCTACTCAAAATTGGGTACAGTCCATGATTGCCCGTATAATGCGTATCTTACATATATCAAGCCGCGTGACCAAGCTCAGAATGTGTATTCATATCTCGGCAGTGTTTGTCATGATGTGCTTGAGGGAATTATCGAAGGTAAAAATACTGAAGCCGATATTAGTCCGGCCATTGAAACAGGTTTGGAAGAACTTGACATGCTTGGCGTCGATTTTCCCAAAACACGAGATGGCGGCAATGGAATCAGAGACCGATGGGTTTCTAATATGCGTTGCATGGCTCGTGATTGGGTGAGTCCGAAGGGGAAATATGAAGTCGAGAAGCTTCTGATATTGAAACTGAGTGAAGACCGGTATCTTCAAGGTTATGCTGATTTGATTCGTATTTTACCAGATGGTCGGCTGCAAGTATTGGATATCAAAACGTCCAGCCAGTTCAAAGATGAAGACCTTCTGCATTATGGTCGTCAGTTGATTGCTTATACTTTAGCTCTTGAGCAGGCAGGATTTACCTGCTGTACTCCAGCTTGGATCATGGTGAAATACTGCAAGGTCACTTACGAAACAGGATTCGGAAAACGAGCAAAACCGGCCGAAAAGATTTTGGACAGATGTAAAGTTGGCTACACGCTCCGGGCGACTGTTCGATCAAAAATGAAAGCCGCCGGGTATACCAGTGACGAAATCGAGCGGGTGACACAAGCGTTTATCGAGTCAAATGATGTTAATGATTTACCGCAAGACATTCGTTGTCAGTTCAGATTGATTACATACGTTCGTCCGTATCCTGTGACCGATGAGCTGCGCAAAGAATGTATTGATTACATAAACGAAACCGCCGACGATTTTGAGGCAATGCAAGAAAGCGAAAAATGGCCAGCAAGAGAGATTGAAGACGAAAAAGGCAATCCCAATTTTTTCTGTACTAATCTCTGCGGTCATCGTAAGACCTGTGAATATCTTCGTGATTGTATCAATAAGCGAACATTCTATTCGGCTAAAGATTCAAACATGGATGGCATGGACGATTTGTTTTAAAGGAGGATTCATGGAGCAAAACTATGTTGTATACCATTTGCACGACGATAAAGGTTCGCTCCTTGATTCTTGTACAAAATGGGAAGATTATGTTGATCTCGCTGCTTCTTACGGGATGAAAGCGATTGCTTCTACCAACCATGGTTACAACCTTAACTGGACTGAAAAGAAACAGTACGCAGAAAAGAAGGGGTTGAAGTTTATCGTTGGTTGTGAGGTGTATCTTACTTCTGAGATATATCACTATCCAGAGATTCCAGACGAGGTTTATGAATCTTATCAAGGATGGGACCCGCAGGAAGCACAAGAGGAAATCGGTAAAATGATGGATGCCGAACGCTATAAAGTTCGCGACAACTTTCATACGATTCTTCTTTGCAAAAATGCTCGTGGTGTTCTGGAGCTAAACAAAGTAATGTGCACATCTTATGATGCTGACCACAAGTATTATAAACCGCGCATTACTTTTGAAGAGTTCTTTGGTCTGTCTGATAACATCATAAAAATCTCCGCCTGTCTGGCAAGTCCGCTTCGCAAATACACGTCAGAATGTGATGGATTTCGTCAAGAAGTCTATGACAAACTATGCGAGACTTATGACTATTATGAGATTCAGTATCACGATTGTGACGATCAAAAGGAATACAACCAGTATCTCTGGGAGCTTTCTAAGAAATATCACAAGCCACTGATTGCTGCAACTGACACTCACAGTCTGAATGCGTATAAAGCAGAGTGCCGCAAGATTCTTATGATGGGAAAGGGAATCGAGTTCACTGGCGAAGACGAATTCGATTTAACCTTCAAATCTTACAACGAACTGGTCGATGCGTTCACTGTGCAAGACGCGCTCCCTCGTGAAGTCTGGATGGAAGCAATCGAGAATACGAATCGGATGGCCGATAGTGTCAATGATTTCACTCTGAACACAAAGGCGCGGTATCCAATTTTGACTGGAACCCCTGAATCAGATGCCAGGGTTTATATCAAGCGCACCCATGATATGCTGAACGACAAAATTCATCGAGGTATTATTCCTGAACATGAAGTCGCACAGTTTAGAGCGGACGTAGAAGAAGAGCTTACGGTCTTCAAGAAAACCAACATGCTTGGCTTTATGCTTTCTATGAGCGACCTGATGATCTGGGGCAAAAATGAAGGCATCCCGTTCGGACCAAGTCGTGGTTCTGTTGCAGGTTCCCGGTGTGCATTCGTTACAGACATTATCGATGTTGACCCGGCTCGCTGGAATCTGGTGTTCTCGCGCTTCTGTAATGAAAACCGTGTTGAGATTGGTGATATTGATATCGATGTGCCGGATGCTTATCGTCCCATGATTTACAACCACATCTTTGAATCGTTCGGCCGCGAGAAATGTGCATACGTTCTGGCTATGGGTACTCTGGCAGGAAAGGCGACAATCGACGAGATTGGACGAGCCCTTGCTAAGGTCTGGAAGCGAGAAAACCCAGATGTAGATGAATCCAAGAATCCTTATTCCCTTGATCGAATCGCAAAAGTGAAAAAGGAATACGATGCCAGTGCTGAAAAGTGCCGTGCAGACCATCCTGATATTTTCTACTATTTCGATGGATTACAGGGGACAATTGTATCGCTGTCTCACCATCCGGCCGGCGTTATTATCGCTCCAATCGACCTCTATAAAAGGTATGGTGTCTTCCAAGATAAAGACGGTCTACCTATTCTATGTCTTGACATGGAAGCGTCTCATGCAGTCGGTCTGGCAAAATACGATATCCTCGGTCTTGATACAGTATCTGTTATTGATAAGACCTGTAAGCTGGCTGACATTCCGTACCCACACACCTGGGAGATGAACTTCGATGACCAAAAGGTTTGGACTGATATGAAAACGTCTCCGGTTGGTATTTTCCAGTTCGTTGAAGACTTCGCTTTTGATTCACTCAAAAAATATGATGTTCACAGCATTGCAGATTTGAGCTTGGTCACAGCAGCTATTCGACCAGGCGGTGCTTCTTACAGAGATAAGCTCTTCCGGCACGAAGCAAATCACAATCCATCGCCTGAAATCGATGAACTGTTAAAAGATAGCTTGGGTTGGCTTGTCTTTCAGGAACAGACTATTGCATTCCTCCAACAGTTCTGTGATATGAGCGGCGGTGATGCGGATAGTGTTCGTCGTGCAATCGGTCATAAGAACAAGGCAGAGTTGGATGCGGCGATGCCTCGCATCCTGAATGGTTATTGCAATCACTCAACGAAGCCAATAGAAACAGCTGAGACAGAAGCAAAAGAATTCTTGCAGGTTATCGAGAACTCGGCCTCTTATCAGTTTGGTTTGAACCATGCTACCGGGTACTCCATTCTTACATATTATTGTGCGTATTATCGCTATTACTACACCCACGAATTTGTGACGGCACTTCTGAACACTGCGGACACGCAAGAAAAAATCGTCAATGCGACCAAGCTTGCGAATGAACGTGGCATCCAGATCATGCCGATCAAGTTCCGCCATTCCCGGGATGAATATGTCTACGATAAGACAGATAAGAAAATCTATCAGGGAATAGAGTCTATCAAATATTTAAACAAGCGGCTTAGTCGTGAATTTTATAAGCTTCGCAACCATAAATTCGATTCTTTCATTGATTTGTTGTTGATGAACCAAAAAAGAAAAATTGCGGACAGTCGGCAGTTAGGGATTCTAATTGAGCTTGATTTCTTTTCTGAATTCGGCAATCCCAATCAGTTGCTGGAACAGGTTGATATCTTCAATAACTTCCTTGATGCAAAACAGCTCAATAAGGACGAGATGAACAAGCTTCTGTCTCACGACATCATGGCCAAACTGTGTGAGAAAGAGACCGAAAAGAAATATGTTAACGTAGACTGGGTGAAAATCGTTCGGCTGCTCTGCGAAAAGACAGATACCGTAAAGACTCCTATCACTGACAGAATTAAGTATGAGGGTGACAACCTTGGTTACATCCAGCTTACAATGCCGTCGCTCAATTCTTCTTATATCTATGTGCTCAATATCGATGGTAAATTCTCCAATAAGATTATTACTGCTTATGTTTTGAAAGATGGCCAGCAGCGTCACCTCAAAATTAAAGCTCGCACTATGGATAACAATCCCATCGAGAAGGGAGACATTCTCCGTATCGACGATGAACGGGAAGAGGGGCGCTGGTCTAAAGATGAACATGGTCAGTGGATTCAGTCGCAAACAGACAAAGAAACCATCCTGCGTAAGTATGTGCATGTGCGGTGAAAGGAGGTGAATGAATGACATATAACGAAATCACTCAGATCCTCAAGTCAATGGTGATTATTGTGGATGACCGCGAAAAGGATACTCCGCTTTTACACCAGCGACTCAATTCGTTCCCGTGTGCTTATATGCGTAAGCGACTGGATTTTGGTGACTATAGTGCTGAGGTGACACTCCCGAATGGCGAAAAATTCTCGTTGGCAGATAAGGTGACCATTGAACGCAAATCTGGACTTGACGAGATCTGCGGCAATTTCACAACAAATCGAATTCGGTTCGCCAAAGAGTTCGACAGAGCTGCGGCTGCTGGGGCGAAGACTTACATACTCATTGAAAATGGCTCATAGGAGAAGATCAATCACGGTGCGTATCGCAGTAAAATGACACCCGCTTCACTGCTGGGCAGTCTCACCACATGGCTTGCTCGATATAACTGCCAGATCATTTTTTGTGAGCCAGATACCACATCATGGCTGATCCATGCGTTTCTTCTCCACGAAATGCGTGAAGCACTGACTCATTATGAGCTACCGCAAAAACCTAAGAGAACAAGAAAGGGGACTGAAGATGACATCATCACTTGATTTTGAAGGTGAGCTGATTCTGGACGGCGTGTTGCTAGACAAGCTGGAAACACTGACAAAAAAGCTTCAGAAGGCCACAAAAAAGACCGATAAGGCAACAATCTTGTTGGATGCTAAGAACGAGATTGGTGAGAATCCGTTATTTTTCTTCCTTGATTTCATTCTCGATCCGCAGATCACAACAGGGATTTCTAAGGCCAAGATCAACAAAAAGGTGCGAATCGTGGATAAATTTCCACACACTTTCCAAGATATCTGCTTATTCCTGGCGGAGTGCAACACCGGCTCTGACATGGCTTTGTCAATGGCAGCCAGTTATATCTACTGGAATGCTTCACATAAAGATTTTCTGATTCGAGTGTTCACTAAAAATTTGCCTCTGGGTGTTGAAGCTGCTACGGTCAATAAGATTTTTGGCAAAGTGGTCATTCCGGTCTGGGAAGTCCAGCAGGGATATCCTATCGATAAAGTCAAACTCAAGCCGGGCACCTGGTTCAGTCTCAGCCGCAAGATGAATGGTAACCGGGGCACCTTCTACCGTGGCAAGTTCATTTCTCGTCAGGGACAAGAGTTTACCGGCCTCGACCATATTAAGGACGACATCATCAAAGAGCTTGGTGATGAATCGCTGATTGATGAATACGTCTACGATGGCGAGCTGGTATACCGTAATAGCAGAGGGCTATCAGACGGCGAGGCATTTCGGGTTGGCACTGGTATGTTAAATTCGGATGGAGATAAAAGCCAGATCAAGTTCGTTGTGTTTGATTTGATTCCTACTGATGAGTTTGAGAACGGCAAAGGTAGCCTTCCTTATGAAGATGGTTCTTTTGTTACGCCATATAAACTCCGTCGTAAATGGCTTGAAGATTTAGCCGTTACGATCGAGCAGAAAGGGCTCAAAAACATCCAGGTCGTGCCGATGGTCTACGAAGGTACTGATCAGAGTGTGATTCCTCAGTGGCTTGATTATGCAGTCAAACATGATTGGGAAGGGCTTATGCTTAATACTTCGGTTCCTTATAAGCGGGCGCGTCACACTGGCTGTCTCAAAATCAAGCGTTTTTATACTGTTGATCTTCGTGTCACTGCAATTGAAGAGGGTCAGAACCGTCTGGCTGGTACGATGGGTGCTCTGGTTGTTGACTACAAGGGCAACGAGCTTCGTGTTGGTTCCGGTTTTGATGATACTACGAGAGCTACCGTATGGGCGAATCCGGGTGATTATATCGGACGTATCATCGAATTAAAGTACAAAGAGGTCACAATGGATAAAAAGACCGGCCTTGAGTCCTTGCAATTCCCGACCTTTGTGCGATTCCGTGATGATAAATCCGAGGTGTCTTATGGTTGATTTCAGTAAATTAGCCATCCCAAAGAAAGAACGACTTGAAGTTCAACTTACCGATGGCACAGAAGAACACAATATCAACTACGTCATCACGTCTCTGGCTACAATCAAAGGCGATAAGATCTATAAAAACTTCCGTCTATATTCTGTGGCCGATGATGGCCAATTGATTCAGCTGGAGAAACGAGATGGCGACCCATATTTCGATGCTTTGAAAGGAACGGTGTATGAACAATGAAGAACGAATCAAAAGTGAATTTAAAGGAGATCTCAAAGAACTTGAAATTGCTTGGAATCACTTTGAGTTTTGTGAGCCTGAGTTTATCGATTGTGCAATTGATAATCTCCGAAACGCTGAAGAAGCTCTCTCAGGAATATTGATGAGGGCGCGTTATGTGGACACGTCGATATCTAAGACTTAATTATCAAGATGAATCTCTTTGTTGGCGGCTTCGCTATGGAGAACGCTTCGAAATCGTCGCAGAATTGGATGAATTTTATTTTCTTTGGGTACATGGTACGATGATTGCGTTCCCCAAATATGGCAAGTACACATACGACATTGAAACAGAGATCGTAAATACCGAATAAGGAGGGAGGTGAGGTCCCATGCGAGGGATCAATCAAAGAGAGCTTGGCCGTAAAGAACGCGCCACAGCAGAATGCGAGCGTCAGATTCGGCGCTACGGATATGAATGTGGTAAGGTTATTACATATAAATTGTCGCCCGAACAAATGAAACAGGTTTTGGCCGGCAGGAAAACAGTAGATGATTTTATTAAGGAGGGGCAGTAAATGGAAGTCGAATTGATTTCGTATTCGCAGCCGGTAAAGAAGGATGCAGACAAGAATCCGCTCAGTATCGCAGAGCTGGCAGCAAGTGTTTGTTACAATTCGCAGCCGACCGAGACTTATCGAATCGCAAAGGGATGCAAGGCGACTGGGCATCAGAGCGTGCTTGAACACATCAGCTTTACGTTTCATGTCACCGGTATCAGTCGAGCACTTCTGGCGCAGTTGAGTCGCCATCGGCATATCAGTTTAAGTGTTCGCAGCCAGCGCTATTGTGATGAAAGTGATATGCAGTATATCAATCCGTTCAGTGGGGAAGACGCGGACGTATTTGATGGTATGATGGCAGATATTGCCAATGACTATCGCATCTTGAAAGAGTATCACAGTGCCGCCAATGAAGACGCTCGTGCTGTTCTGCCGAATGCCTGCTGTACTGAACTTTATGTCACCATCAACGCACGGTCACTGATTGAAATGAGCCACCTGCGGCTCTGCACTCGTGCCCAGCGTGAGATCCGATCCATGTTTGTCATGATGAAAGAACAAGTCGCCACCGTTTGTCCTGAACTCGCCGCTTGGATGGTCCCGTCCTGTGAAGCGAATCCTAAGTATCCGTTCTGTCCTGAGGGGAGCCGCTGCTGTGGCCGCCACCCGAAGCTGGCAGATGTATATAAACCCGTCAAAAAATAAGGAGTGTACATATGATGTTTAATATTGAAAATTGTGATGTCACTATGGAAAATGGTTATCTGCGTTTGATCTATCATACCGATAAATTGCCCGTCCCAATGGTACTGGCCGTTACAAAGTCTTACCATGATTTGAACGAAAAGGCTATGCAGCTCTTTGACGGCAATGATTGGGTCGAGAGTGTCGTTGAATGGAATCTTCGTAAGGAGGACCCGATTTGGCATAATCTGCTGGCAGATATCTATGTGAGCCATAATGACATGTACAAGAAGGCAATGGCAGTCAACAAGAAAGAGCCAACCAAATATATCGCGTTAGAGTTTACGGGCGAAAAGAATGAGCGCGGTCATCGTATGGGGCATCTCAACTTCGAAGATTTGAAGAAGATGGATTATGACTGTCTGAAACTTTTGGCAAAGGATCTTGATGTTTCTGAGTACGACACTCTTGGCCCGAATGATCTTGCCTATAGTGTAAGTCTGGTTGACATCGACGTGGACGATGCTGATTGCGATTATAATTGCGAAGACTGCGATTGCGCAGAGATGACAGATGATGGCGATTGCATCTGCCATTATGATGACGATGAGGATGATTGTGACGAAGACTGTGAGAACTGTGAGTTCGCAGAGTTGGATGACCGGAACAATGATAAATCCGACGCGCAGCCTGAAGCACTACAGGATATCCAGCAGTATGAGTATGTAGATGGCCCTGCTCACTATCATGGCACCGAGTGCATCGAGAATATGCGCAAGCTGTTCGGCGACGAGGCTGTCCGTTGGTTCTGTATTTGCAATGCTTACAAGTATCGCTTCCGTGATGGCTCTAAGCCCGGTGTGGCCGCAGAGCAGGACGAGGAGAAGGCTCGTTGGTACGAAGATTATGCTGTAAAGATGATGGGCGAACAGCGTTATTATTGATAGGGAGGTGATGGAGTATGGAGTATGTAATCAAACGCAATGGCGTAAAAGCTCCGTTCGACAAGTCTAAGATCGTAAATGCGATCGAAAAGGCGATGACCACCACTCCCGGCGGTATTGACTCTCGTGTATCGAATGCAATTGCAGATCATATCGCTGAGATGCCAGACTCTCTTTCTGTCGAGCAGATTCAGGATATCGTCATCGAGCAGTTGAAAGCAAGTCCTTTTGCTGACGTAGCTGAATCTTATAGCCACTGGCGAAAGCTCCGTCAGGAAATTCGCGACAAAGAAAAGACGAATGCCAGTATCCTTGAAATTATCGACGCTAAGAATGATGCGATCAATCAGGAGAACAGTAATAAGAACCCCACTGTCAACAGTGTCCAGCGCGACTATATGGCCGGTGAGGTATCAAAGGATCTGACTGCCCGCCTGCTGCTGGACCCGGAGATCGTTAAGGCGCATGAAGAGGGTTTGATTCACTTCCATGATTCTGACTACTTCGCTCAACATATGCATAACTGCGCGCTAATAAATCTCGATGATATGTTACAAAATGGTACTGTCATTTCTGGTACAGGTATCGATAAGCCTCACAGCTTCTCCACCGCCTGCAACATTGCCACTCAAATTATCGCTCAGGTTGCATCGAATCAATACGGCGGTCAGAGTATTACACTATCCCATCTGGCTCCTTTCGTGGATGTTTCCCGCAAGAAAATCGCCACTGAAGTACATAACGAGTTCTACGAGATGCTTCAGAACGAGGACATTGAAAAGATGCCATCACAGGAAGCTATCGATCGTATTGTGAATCGCCGTCTAAGAGCTGAGATTTCTCGTGGTGTTCAGACGATTCAGTATCAGGTTATTACCCTGATGACAACCAATGGTCAAGCTCCTTTTATCACTGTGTTTATGTATCTGGACGAAGTTCCTGCCGGTCAGACTCGTGATGACTTGGCTGTTATTATCGAAGAGACGTTGAAGCAGCGTATCAAAGGTGTCAAGAATGAAGTTGGTGCGTATGTTACTCCGGCATTCCCGAAGCTGATTTATGTGCTGGATGAAGACAATATCCGCCCCGGAACCACATACTATGGGCTGACTGAACTGGCTGCACAGTGTACTGCAAAGCGTATGGTTCCTGATTATATCTCTGCAAAGGTTATGAAGGAACTCAAGGGTGGCGTGTGGCCTAGTATGGGCTGCCGCTCGTTCCTTACTGCCGATCGAACCACCGAAAATGTGGCGAATGCAGGAAATTGGGTCAAGGGTCAGAAATACTACGGCCGTTTCAATCAGGGTGTTGTCACCATCAATCTGGTGGATGTGGCATGTAGCTCTGGTAGGGATGTGAACGCATTCTGGAAAATCTTTGATGAACGACTAGATCTCTGCCATCGTGCATTGCAGGCTCGTCATAAGCGGCTGCTTGGTACAATTTCGGATATGAGTCCTATCCATTGGCAGTACGGCGCACTGGCCCGCCTCAAGAAGGGTGAGAAGATCGACAAGCTGCTCTTCGGCGGCTACTCCACCATCAGCCTCGGCTATGCCGGCCTGTATGAGTGCGTAAAGTATATGACAGGCAAGAGTCACACTGATCCTGATGCAAAACCGTTCGCGCTATCTATCATGCAGTATATGAATGATAAGTGTACAGAATGGAAAGAAGCAGAAAACATTGATTACTCTTTGTACGGCACTCCGTTGGAGTCCACTACATACAAGTTCGCCAAGTGCCTGCAGAAGCGGTTCGGCATTATTCCTGATGTCACAGACCACGATTATATCACCAACAGCTATCACGTAAATGTTCGTGAGCATATTGATGCCTTTACTAAGCTCAAGTTTGAGAGCGAGTTCCAGAAGCTATCCCCGGGAGGAGCAATCAGTTACGTAGAGGTTCCCAATATGCAGCACAACATTCCGGCAGTTCTCAGTGTAATGCAGTTCATTTACGATAACATCATGTACGCCGAGTTGAACACCAAATCAGACTACTGCCAGTGCTGCGGCTACGACGGCGAGATCAAGATCGTCGAGGACGACGGCAAGCTGGTGTGGGAATGTCCCAATTGCGGTAACCGTGACCAGAGTAAGATGAATGTTGCACGGCGTACTTGCGGCTACATTGGAAGTAATTTCTGGAATCAAGGAAGAACTCAGGAAATTCGTGACCGAGTGGTTCATTTGAGTGATAACTAAATAATGATTTCGCTTAAAAAAGCGAAGGGTGGGCGGGTAGGATTTATATTATGGCTAAATATATTATCAAACAAATTAGTCTTGATGATGGCAAAACATGGTTTGAGTCACGCTTTATTAACCCAGAGAGTTATCCTGCGCCAGAAATCCATCCAACTGGTGGCCACGGAGATATCATCAAGCCGATTAAAACGGAAGCGACAGCATTATGAAAGAGCCGTATTTAGCTATCGACGTCAAAAACAGCTTAATAAAGTATTTGGAAGAAGGTGGTTAAATGAGCTCAAAAGTTTTAAGAACATACTCTCATCCGTTTTAATCGCATTTATCATTGCAATATGTTATTTTGTTTCGTGGGCGATTATAACAGGCACTATATGGCTTGTTTTTAAAGCGCTACACCTTTCTTACAGTTTGAAATATGCTACGGCATTTTGGTTGATTCTTGTTATATGGAAACTAATCTCCTAAATTATGATGATTGGAGTGAATAATATGACGATTGAACGTGCCATTGAGATTCTTGACCCAGAACATCGTGAACATTATGAGTCCATTGAACCGGTTGAAGAAGCATGTCGTATGGGGATGAAAACATTATGGTTGAGAATTCCCCGCAGTTCATATCCTGACGGAGACAAAGGCATTCTGGCCTGCTCCAACTGCGGTAGCGGTGAATATCTATACAACGAGGATGGGGCTGTAAATGCATTCTGTGGGCAGTGTGGTCAAGCAATCGATTGGAGTGAAAATAATGACTGATTATAACTGGAAGCCGGTCGATGACAGACATCCGACAGACCGTGAGCTCGTAGCCTGTAAGTGCGGAGATGGCAGTATGTTTCTTGGGTTCTGTATTACGCCATATTCAGACTGTGGCAGTATCAAGAATTGGTATGCGTATACTGCATCTACAGACTGGTACTTCGTTGTTCGTCATGTGACGCAGTATTGTGAATTATGTAAGAAAGGAGAAGAACCCATTCAATGAATTACGCAAAAATCACAACAGCAGACATCGCTAATGGTTCAGGGGTGCGCGTCACACTTTGGACGCAGGGCTGTGACCATCATTGTCCGAGTTGCCAGAATCCAACCACATGGGACGCGGCCGCTGGTATTCCATTTGTCGAAGGTACAATGCAAGAACTGCTTGATTTGATTCGCCCAAATTACATCCGTGGTCTAACATTCAGCGGGGGAGATCCTCTATTTGTTCAGAACCGTCTCATCGTCGGTTATATCTGTGAGCGAGTCCGCAAGGAATTTGACGATACCAAGGATATTTGGATGTGGACAGGCTATGAGTGGGATGAAATCAAAGATTGGGATCACCTACATTATATAGATGTGCTTGTGGATGGCCCCTATATTGAGGCTCAGCGTGACATTTCATTGCCATGGGCTGGCAGTAAGAATCAGCGAGTAATCGATGTCAAGCGGAGCTTAAAAAAGAACGAGATTGTATTGTGGAAGGAGAGCTAATATGAATCCTATCGTAAAAGTAAACAAGATTTATCCTGATGCACACATTCCGACTTATGGCACTGAGAAAGCAGCGTGCGCTGATGTTTATGCCTATATTCCGGCAGAACAGGCTGACCTGTTTGACAGTCAGGGAAATCCCATTATCTATATGAGACCGCATGAGACCCGCATGATTGGCACTGGCCTGCGTTTTGCTCCGGCTGAAGGATGGGCAATTCTTGGTTATGCTCGCAGTGGTCTGGCTACTAAGAAGGGGTTGGCACCCGCTAATTGCGTTGGAGTCATTGACCAAGACTATCGCGGGCAGGCTATGGTTCCTCTGCATAATCACTCTGATATGCCGCAGGAGATTGTTCATGGTGACCGTATCGCTCAGTTTATGTTTGTCCCGTATTATCAGGCGCAGTTCGATGTGGTTGATGCACTAGATGAAACTGAGCGTGGTGAAGGCGGTTTTGGAAGTACCGGAGTGTAAAATCTATGAATGACATGATTCAAATGCCGAAAGGCGATTACATTATGAAGAGCGCAGTTCACGTTAATACTGGCGTGCCACGCACTGATGGATGGTACCCTGAGTGGGTTGGTATGACGATGCAGTTTCGGCCACTTGAACTTGGTTGGATTGCTCAGTTTCGATATGTAAAAGATAACAAAGGAAACCCATATGACGGTGGAATGCATACTTCTCCAGTAATTGCCGTTGATATTGCAACCGATGAAAGTTTCGTAGAAATCACGACCAAACACACGGTTTTTACCTTTGAAAAAGTAACGTAAATATTCGGTAGTGGTGGGTGGGAGGAATAAATAATATGAATATTATAAAGCATGGAACGTATCAGGCAAAAGATTCTGAAAAATTATATAAAGTGACTTGTGACTCTTGCGGGTGTGTATTTGAAGCTAAAAGATCTGAATTTCACGTATGGCCTTTACCGGCACGACCTGTTGGCGAAACGGTAAAAAATTATGATAACGCAGGGCGTCCGGCAGAAATACAATGTCCTGATTGCAAATGCACTTGTGAAATTAGAATGAGATTGCTTGCAAGAGAATCTGCCTTTTTACATGCATATTGTAGGTTATAGTGTTGGAGAAATAAAAAATATGACTTATACACTTATGTCTGTTCCAGACGATAAGGAAGTGTGGTGTGTTGGCTTCCGCTTTGATGACACAAAGGCCGGCATCAATTGCAAGCCGGTACAAGGGACTATTCATGACAAGGATTATTGGAAGTCGAAGTTTAAAACAAAAAATCGCACAATCAGCGTGAATACAAATCAATCGTATTATGCATTTGCTGATACTTACGAAGAGGCCGCACATATTTATAATGAGATGATAAACACATTTCTTGTTGAGCTTGATAATAGATACCACAAAATTGCAAGCTCATTAGAGGGCTGCTATTTATCAAACGATCATGGTGTGACGTATTAAGAGGTGCGGAATTATGACTGAAGAATATGTAAAAATTTATTGTGACCGTTGTGGGGAAGAAGCACTTGTTAGAAAGGCACGTTTCCCAGACTGTATCGCGGGCTGCTGTATTTCCGACTCTAAAAGATGGAGCTTAAAAGATAAAGGTGCGATTTCAGATTTATGCCCGCAGTGCCGATGCGAATACGAAGAGATGCTCCATAAATTCTTTTGCGAGGGACTAAAACATAATGATTAAAGAATTAGGGTTTTATAAAGACCAAACAGAATATTATAAAAGATCAATCGAAAATCTACTGCACCATTATACTGATAGCTGTGGCATGTGCACGGTTAATTTAGATTGCAGTGAATGCGTTGTGGATGATTTTATCAATCAGCTACGAAATATTCTGTATAGTAGTAGTGAGTATAAAAGGGAAAACATATAAAGCTGCTTTTACAGTCTAATGGAGGATTTTCTGGATTCTATAGTAGATTTATTTTGATTGATACAGACCTACACAAAATGGTAAAAACGGATGGCCTTATAAAAGATGGTCTAACTGGAATAAAATATATTTGGGACTATATCGATAATGAGAAGATTCCAGATATTGATGATTTTGGTAAATCTCTTTGTCAGTATTTCAATTATGATATTTCATTACTTGAATGTTTTTTACCGACCGCCAAAGTTGTCACTAATGAATCCTTCATAATGGACGACATCAATTATGATGTTTATCTATCATCTGAAAACATTCCGTACAGAAAGTTCAGATTGAATTCTTCATCGTATCTTGAAAATGACGCTCTCAGCGCAGATCTTAGGAAACTATTTCAGACATTCTTATAAAACTTGGATTCTTATAAAGGAGGTTCACAATGATTATTGATTGCAAATCTATTGCACAAGATATCAAAAATAAAATCAAGAATATTACCGCAGAAACCGACTACGCTCCTGTTTTATATATTTATCAAGTAGGGGACAACCCTGCGTCTAATGCTTATATCCGTGGCAAGCTGCGTGACTGTGAAGAGGTGGGAATCGAAGCAGAACTTATCAAATTGCCAGAAAATATTACGGAGGATGAATTAAATAACAAAATACTGGAAGATTATAATTGGGAAGATGTAGACGGTATTATTGTTCAGCTCCCGCTGCCAAAACATATCAATCCCAAAAATATCTATATTCCAGACGCAGTTGATGTTGATGGTTTTAATACTACATCTCCATTTCAGCCATGTACTCCGCTTGGCGTTATGAAGATTTTTGACTCCATCGGTTACGATCTGGATGGCAAAAATGTGCTTGTATGCGGTCAATCTGATATTGTTGGTCGTCCGCTGGTTGATATGCTGATTAAGCGGCACTGTAATGTGATTTCTGTGAACAGCACAGGTTCCGCCATGAAAGCCACTGCTCTTGGATTTGAAATGGTCGATGTGATTATCTCTGCTGTGGGCAAGCGCAACTTTATCACACCGTTTGGTCTTGATCGGGTTGAAGTCTGCATCGATGTTGGCATCAACTATGACGAGAATGGAAAGCAACACGGCGACTGTGCTGATGATATTTATGAGATGGAAGATATCAAAGTTACACCTCGTATCGGCGGAGTTGGCCTTATGACACGTGCCATGCTACTTTATAATGTATGTGTGGCAAAGTATGGAGATCACAAGCTGGAGGAGGTGATTGGATGAAAGAAGTCCCGATTTAGGAGAAAGTTGCCCTAACAATAGAGGAAGCAGCTGCCTATTCTAATATTGGACAATGCAAGATACGAGAGCTCCTTCAAGAGAAAAACTGTCCGTTTGTAATATTTGTAGGCAGAAAACAGCTGATAAAGCGAAAAGCCTTTGAAAAATACATAGAACAGGCATATTCTGTTTGAAACATCGGCTCCAGTGTGATATAATCAAGGTGTCACATTGGAGCTCTTTATATAATGTAAGGAGCTTATTATGGAAAGAAGAAAAGATAGCAAAGGAAAAGTTCTAAAAGAAGGTGAGAGCCAGCGAAAGGATGGGTTGTATCAATATCGGTGGACAGATCGAGCAGGGAAGAGACACACAGTATACGCTGGGGATTTGAAGGAGTTAAGAGAAAAAGAAAAGAAAATTCAAGATTCTATTCTTAGCGGCTCTGATTTCGATACTCTTAAATTAACTGTTTATGAATTTGTCAAGCGATACAACGATACTAGAATTCATGCTCTTGGAATTAGAACGGCTGAAAGAAATGCTAGTTATATTAGGAGACTACAAAACGATCCGATAGGAAGTAGACTGGTCGCTAATACAACTGTTTTTGATGCCAAGTTGTGGGTGAAGGGGCTTTACGAAAATGGCCTTGCTTATGACAGCGTAAACGATTATCGTGCGATTTTATCATGCGCTTTTCAAGCCGCATACGAGGACGGTTTAGTCGCGAGAAATCCTTTTGCTTTTAAATTGTCGAAAGTTATTCCGCGTAATACGAAAGAAAAACAAATCATAACGAATCAACAATACAACAGTCTTTTAGAATTCATGCAAAACAATGGGTTCTATCGTAAACGTATTGATGATATTGTGATTCTTTATGAAACTGGTATTCGAGCAAGTGAGTTTTGCGGATTGACTGAAAAAGATGTGGATTTGGATTCTGGGATACTAAAAATAGACCATCAAATTTATCGAGCTAAAGGCGGGAACCGTACTATTTTAAAACCAAAATCCAAAGCCGGAAACCGAATTATCCCACTATCCCCGATGGCTAAAAATGCTTTTAAAAATGTCATTGATAAAAGGCACGAATCGGATAACGATATTATTATTGATGGAAGAAGTGGGTTTTTATTTCCAGGGCAGTATAATAC
>ENA-OZET01000137-OZET01000137.1-human-gut-metagenome-genome-assembly--contig:-NODE-137-length-18065-cov-4.506330_pt1 | contig 18065 bp, 10 predicted proteins | sample MGYA00244610_ERZ653618 | MGnify/ENA primary metagenome ERZ653618 (study PRJEB26926, sample SAMN06165091) | human gut metagenome | biome: ENVO:00009003; feature: ENVO:2100002; material: ENVO:00002003...
AAGATAACTGGGAGAACATACGCTATGATCTGGATATGCGCCCGGTGGAAGGTATAAACGGGGAGAGCAGAACAGAGGAGATACTGGCTGTCCTGAAAAGCTACGGCATCAGCAAGGATGGGGTGGAACTGTGGGGAACAGGCACGCCGCTGCGCGAATTCTTATGGAGTGAGGAGATGGCGGATGCCAGTGTTTTCATCATGGAGCATGTGGACTTTAAAGATACTTACCGTCCCGGCACAAAAGAGATACGCAACTGCCACATCAACATCGGCACGGGAAAGGAAATATCCATTGCCGACCTGGCTCATCTGATAGTAAAGGAAACGGGATATAAAGGCAGCATTACATTCAATCCGGAGAAACCGGACGGAACCATGCGCAAACTGACTGATGTGACCAAATTGCATGAACTGGGATGGCATCACAAAATAGACATAGAGGAAGGGGTGCACAAGATGTACCAATGGTATCTGGAATATAAAAAGAAATAAAGAGCATACGTGTTATGGAAACTCATATCGTTATCATGGCAGGCGGCATAGGAAGCCGCTTCTGGCCCATGAGTACGCCGGAATGTCCCAAACAGTTCATTGATGTGACGGGATGTGGCAAAAGCCTGATACAACTGACAGTGGAACGCTTTCAAGGGTTGTGCATTCCGGATAATATATGGATAGTGACTTCGGATAAGTATAAGGAGACGGTAAGGAAACAATTGCCATCCGTGCCGCCTCATCATATACTGACGGAGCCGGTTGCACGTAACACGGCCCCCTGCATCACATACGCTTGCTGGAAAATCAAGAAACACCACCCGCACGCCAATATCGTAGTGACTCCTGCGGATGCATTGGTTATCAATACGGATGAATTCCGCCGGGTGATAGCCAAGGCACTGCTGATGACAGATCAAAGCAAGGCTATTGTAACCATAGGTATCAGACCTTGCCGCCCGGAAACGGGATACGGATATATAGCCGCGGGAGAAGAGGTGGATCAGGATATACGGAAAGTGGATGAATTCAAAGAGAAACCGGACTTGAAAACGGCACGGCACTATGTGGACGCCGGGAATTATTTCTGGAATGCAGGGATCTTTGTATGGAATGTAAAGACCATAGAAGAGGCTATACGCCGTTATGCACCAGGCATTGCCGAGGTGTTCGACAGGATTTATCCGGAGTTCTATACCGAAAGAGAGAAAGAAACCATAGAAGAGCTGTTCCCTGCTTGTGAAAGTATATCCATAGATTATGCCGTAATGGAAAAAGCGGAACGGATTTATGTATTGCCGGCAGAGTTCGGATGGTCTGATCTGGGTAGCTGGGGCTCATTGCATTCCTTGCTGCCCAAAGATGAACGGAACAATGCCGTTGTAGGCGAGAATGTCCGAATGTATGAATGCAATAACTGCATTGTACACACACCGCATTTGAAACAGGCGGTAATACAAGGACTGGACGGGTATATCATAGCCGAGAAAGAGGGAACCCTGCTGATATGCAGACTGGCAGAGGAGCAGCGTATTAAAGAATTTTCGAAAGCATAAGGAATGATTATAGCAGTTGACTTTGACGGCACAATAGTGGAGCATAAATATCCCGAAATAGGCAGGGAACTACCCTTTGCCATAGAAACGCTGAAAAAACTACAACAGGAACGGCACCGCCTTATTCTGTGGAGTGTGCGGGAAGGTAAATTATTACAGGAGGCAGTGGATTTCTGCCGGGAGCGTGGACTGGAGTTTTATGCCGTAAACAGCAATTATGCGGAAGAAACCCTGGAAAGTAATCATTACTCCAGAAAACTGAAGGCGGATTTGTTTATTGATGACCGTAATCTGGGAGGACTGCCCGAATGGGGGATGATTTACAGAATGATCCATGACAAATGGGGATACGAAGATATTTATCAAAGTTCAGGTAATAAAGAAGAGACTAAAAAGCGAAGCTTTTGGAAGATACTTTTTTCCAAGATGTAGAATCTCCGCTTCCTAATGTAGTGATACAGGCGGAAGCCCATAAGAAAACTAATGTTAGATCAGAGGTAAGTACTGTTATCAGCGGATAACGGGAACTTACGAAACAGTGTTGGTGATACCCGCCTGGGAAGGTAGGTATCACCTTTTTTTTGATCTATTCCATCAGTATTTGAAGACTTGTTCTTCTCCGGGTTCTATGGTCATGGCTTTCATTCCTTTCCGGGTTGGAATGTTCAGCACTCCCTTTCCGCCGTCGGACTTGATACGGATCTCTTTCTTATCCATATAGATATGGATATTGCCGTATGGAGTGGGCACGGTTCCTTCCATCCATTTCAAGCCGCCCAGACAAGGGGTGACGGAGTATTCCTCGTAACCGGGTTTGGTGGGTTTTACTCCCAGATAGTATTTGCCCAGCAAATAGATGGGGCTGGCTCCCCATGCATGGCAGAGGCTTTTGCCGTATGGACGTCCGTACATGGCCAGATGCCGGGTACCTGTTTCTTCGGGATTGTATTTCTCCCAGAAACTGGTAGCTCCTTCTTTCAACATACCGCCCCAATAGGCTTTCATTTCTTTCATCACCGATTCTTGTTCGCCCAAGGCGCACAGTGCTTCCAGTTCATAGAAACGCATATAAGGAGTGGTGATTTTCAAAATACTGTCATTCTGCAATACGGTGTGTTTGATGGTCTGCTGTTTATCGGCATTCAGATAATTGAAGAAGACAGAGAACATATTGGCGTAACGGGTAACGGACTCACTCTGCTTGCCTTGAACGCGGTTGTGTACCATCGCCTGTTTCTGCTCATTCCAGAAAGCGGGTTCCAGCTTGGAACGTAAAGCGGAAGCCAGTTTCTCATACTTGGTTTTGTCTGCCGTATTGCCGGCCAGACCGGCACAAAGCGCCATGGTTTCCAAACTCTTGCAGAACAAGACTTGCTCAAAGGAGAGTTCTCCTTTCTTGTCCAGATAACCGTCTGCCCAGTCTACGAATACCCAGTCACCGGTCATGCCTTCCACCATACCGTTGGCATTGGTGCGTCCCAATACATAGTCCATCATGCTTTGCATACGCGGATAGAGTTGGGTTACAAAGTCTTTGTCACCGGAGTACATATAGTAATCGTAAATACTGAGGAACCAATAGAAGGTGTAGTCCATAATGGTATTGCTGTGGCTGGTCACAGGGTCTTTTCCGCGAAGCAGCCAGATGGTACGCTTCACGGTTTCATTATCGAAGAACAGATAGTAGTTCATCAGGTAGCTCTGGATGGCATCGCCACTCCATACCCAACGGTCGCGCTTGATGCCGTCGATAAAGAATTCACGGGTAGTAAGGTGCATGGTGTATGCTCCTACTTCCCAGATACGGTTCAGCTCTTCGTCATTGCATTTGAATGAGCCCCGGTACTCTTCGGGCAGGTATTCGTATTGCATGGAAACGTCCTGTATCGTTACTCCCGGATCGCAAGTGACATAGACATAACGGAAGGCCTTGCTGTTGTCCAACGTGTATTCATCGTATAGTTTCCGTGTATTCCGGATGGCCAGATCGGTTATCTGCCCCGGCTCTGCCAGCAATTTGTCCAATGTTTCGCAATATTCCGTATCCAAGGCTTCTTCAGGACTTTCACCGTAATAGATATGGATCGTTCCTTTTCCCTTTACCTCTTTCAGAGTGATATAACCAAAGGTCTCTTTTCCGAAGTCGTACAATACCCCTTCTTTCCGGGGAGTGGAGGAAACTGCTTTCATCGGTTTTCTGGCCAATGAAAACTTGGAAGGCAGTTGGGTGGCTCCGTCAAAGTTCCAACACCCTGCATCCATATAAACGGTGGCAGAAGTATCACTGGCTTTTCCGCTTTCGTCTATCCATTCCTTGTCTTCGTAGGTTACTTTCCAGGTCTTGTCCGTATTTACGGTTTTTCCTTTCACATAAATAGTGGGGGGAGTGGACTGATTCCACACTTTGATGTTCAGACTGTGTTTTCCTGCGGGGAGTTTCAAGGTGGAGGGCATACCGAATTGCAGTTTGCCGTCCAATTTCACATTGTATTTTCCTTCGGCGGAAATGAAGATTTCTTCCGGTTCCGCCAGATCCAATTTCTTGCTGAATTCCACTACCACATAATGGCTGTCCGTTTTCCAGAAGGGAGGGAAAAAAGCACCGCGTTCCGTACGGCGGTTGTTCATCCGGTTGCCCAGCCATATCTCATAATCACCCGGATACCAGATCCAGGTCTGGGCGGAGGCGGCAGCACTCAATGCAAGTGCTCCGACTAAAGTGGCAAGTTTGTTTTTCATAATGGTATCACGTTTTATTTTTCCTTCAAATAGCTATATTCTTTGGGCAGTCCGGCATTTGCCTTGATGCTGTCGTTCACCATCGGACCATTGTTTTCCCATGTATTGCCCGGACCGTTGGCGTTCTTCAGGAACTTCTCTCCTTCCGTCCAGTTGTCCTTGACGGTGATAAATGAAGATCCTTCGTCGGTGTAAAGATAGAACCAATGATTGGGATCGTGTGCATAACCGGGTGAAAATATGTCGGAAACGCAATTTTCCGTAATCCGGCTATGGGGTTGTGAACCTAATGTATAAATACCGGCTACATCATACATGTGCTTGGCATAGTGATGAATCAGGTTGGCGTGCACGCGGTTATTGCGCATACAGTTTACCGTACGTGTCCACCCCCATCCCAGACTGATGCCCGAATAGGATACATCACTGATTTCATTGTGCTCGATATTGATATCACTGACATAACCGGCGCAAATGCCCAAAGTGCCCCAGTCTTCATTGGTCACATCGTTGATGTAGTTGTTGGAAATGGTCAGTCCGGTACAGACCTCACGACGGTCGGCAGGATCGTATGGAAGATGTGTTTCGTGAGCGGCAGGGCTGAAACTGCCCGCTACAATACCGTTCCCGGCAATATCACGGAACAGACAGCCGTTTATATGTCCTCCATCGGTGGCCCATTCATAATCAATGCCTGTAGAGCCCAAATGCTGGAAACGGCACTTCTCGAAATCAATATCCCAGGCAGCCTTGACTACGACTGCCGATGCCGGACGGCCCAACCAACCTTGATTATCCAGTTTATGATTGTTCTTACGAATCATGGAAGGACGGATTTTATATCCGTCTGTCATGTACATACCTGCCTGAAGAGGAACATGACCTTGCAAAGAGGGACGCATCCAGGTGGTATATTGGAAAGCAATATTGTCAAAACGGATGTGCTTTACCGGACGGTCTATCGTTCCTTCCACCCATACCAACGTTTCGATGCCGGGAACTACGGCTTTGCTTATCTTCTCTCCTTTCCGAGGATAATAATATATTTTACGGCTTTCAATGTCGTGATACCACTCGCCGGGTTCATCCAGCAATTCCATGGCATTGGTCAGATAGAAAGCCGAGTTGTGACCATCCTTGGTCACCATAGGACGCGGCCACGGGTGCTCGAACTGGATGCGGCTTTCAGGATGATGGAAACGCACGGCGGCACTGTCTCCCTGTATTTCGACCGACTTGATACGGAGATTTGCCACACACCACATTTCATGAAGGACCATTTCGGCATATCGGGCCTTCTGTATTTTCTTTACAGCAGCGGCAGGTACCCACAGTATTTCGTTTTGGGGGTCGTTGTTGATGATGCGGTACATCTTTTCAAAGTCTGCCACATCCCTTGCACGAACAGCCTTTTGCCCATTGATCCACAGTTGCCGGAAATCCAGCGGACGCCCGTTAAACATAGGAACATCGGCTACCCACAACTTTCCTTGCTTCTTCCAGTTCCTGATTTCCACCCCACCATTCAGAACGGCATTTCCATCCGAAGTGATGACGGTAGGTGACGCTTCCGTCCCGCTGTCCTCCGGACGGATAAAGACGGGTTCGTACAGATGGTAGTCACCTGCCTCCAGATGAATGGTGATGCCACCTTTTACACTTTCATCATTAAGACGACGAAGTTCCCTTGCCTGACGCAATGCGGCTGTAAGGGTGGCTTTCGGAGAGTCTTTGGTACCCGGATTCCGGTCATTGCCTTCCGGAGATACGAACAAATCGGCTGCTGACAGTGTACAAGCTATCAGCAGCGCGGCAGTGGTTATGAATATTTTTTTCATTTGTAACTAATTAGGGGTAAGTGGTTAGTGATTAGTCCGTGCCAAAGGCATCCATACCGTCATTTCAGCCTTTCCGCGGTTTCCCCATGCATAATAAGGAATCAGACGGATATGGACCGGTTTGTCGGCCTTTCCTACCTCGCGGTACAAGGTATCTTTCCATGATACTTCATCGACCAGACGGGCAGTACCATCCAATGCGACAATCGGACTGCCTTCGATGGTTATTTTTTTCGGAGTCAACCGGATATCGGCAGGTATCAGCACATTGTCTATCTTATGCCCGCCTTCTATATCCATACTTTCCAGACAGTAGACCAACGGCCCACGTTTCACCACTACCTGGTTACGGATTTCTTCGGCCAACGGATTGGCTTCCAGCAATTTTACAGGCATATCCATCACCCATTCCACACAATCCCCTTTCTTCCAGATGCGGTTTACCTCGGCGTATGTATTCGCTTTCCAGGTTCCTTGCACCGGTTCGCCATTTACCTTCAAAGTTGCCTTCTCGCACCAGTCAGGAACACGGAGGAACAAAGAAAACGCTTTCTTCTTTGACGGTTTCGGAGCTTCGGTAACAGTCAGCTTCACAGCGCCTTCCCACGGATACTCCGTTTCTTGCACCAGCCCGATCTTTCCCGTTTCCTTCAAAGTTGTAGCCAGTGTATTCGCTCCATACAAATTGCAATATACCGCATTCGGAGTCACCGTATAAGCATAGTTCTGGGCTTGACAAACGGTGCGCAGCGTATTAGGCGGACAACAGAAGCAGCTGATATACTCGGTACGTTCTTTAGGCCAGCGAAGTGTGTATGGCAAATCCGCACTGATGCGCAACGGGTTGGTATAGAAATATTTCTTTCCATCCAGACTGACACCACTCAACACACTGTTGTAAAGGGCGGTTTCCACAATATCCGCATATTTGGCATCGCCCGTCACTTCCAGCATACGCCAGTTGAAAAGCATATTGCCGATATTGGCACAGGTCTCGTTATGCGCCGTACTATTAGGCAACTGATAAGGACGGCCATAGCTTTGGTGTACTTTCTGAATGCTGTCCGGCTCATAGCAGGTTCCATCCGGCGAAGTGCCGTCATACAGCGCACCGCACGCTCCTGTAACATACATCTTGCGGGTCACAATGTCTTTCCAGATGCTGGTCAGGTTTTTCATCAGTTGGTCTTCTCCTGTTTCGGCATACACATCGGTCACACCGGCATACAGGTAATTGGAACGCACGGCATGTCCCATCGCATTGTATTGCTGACGGAACGGAATACGGTCCTGATTATCATCGGTGCCGTTTTCCACCATTCCACGGATATCAATCAGATTCTTGGAAAGTTCCAGATAACGGGGATTCCCTGTAGCACGGTACATTTCCACCACGCCCATATAATGGGAGGGACAAATGGCATTTCTTGCCAGTTCCGCAGAAGCGGTTTCATAGAAATGACAGAGGAAGTCCGTCGCTTTTACGGCAGCATCGAATAAAGTAGTCTTTCCGGTGGCACGGCGATGAATGATACCTGCCATCATCAGATGCCCCAAATTGTAGGTTTCAAAATTCAGACGATTGGCAAATGCACCTTTCTCGTCCTCACCGCCTACTTTGGTGCCAATTACCGTCTGTTGCTGTTTGTCCGAATGAGTGTCAATCCCCTTATTCTTTTCCTCGATGATGACAGGGGTATGGATGTAACCGTCCGCACGCTGGGCTTTCACCACATGTTCAATGAAGTGGTCCATCAGTTTATCCAATTCGGGATCTTTCGTGACGGCATACACGGAAGCCACCCCTTCCATCCATTTATACATATCACCGTCATGAAAGGGAGGTCCCCAATGTTCGCCCTCGCAAACACCGGCAGCTATTTCAAAGTTACGGAAGCCATGCGAAACATCGGGATTGTTCCATGTATCCCACATACTTTGCAAGGAGGTATGGCTATATACATTGAAACGGTCGCCCCAAAAGCCATCTGTCCAATGCACGGCACCTAATTCCGTATTGGCCATCTTGGCAAAACGACTTTGGCTCATATCCGTCAGCCCGCCCGACTGGGCAAATGCTCCCGTAGTTACTCCGGAAGCCAGTAAAAGTAGTAGTCTAATGCTTTTCATAATAATCTGTCACTTATTCTTTTCTTTATAAAGGGAGGACGATAATAAGAAACGTTTGTACTCTATTTATAATTATTTCATATTCTGTATCTTTAGAAAGAGCTTTCATTGGCGGATAATGGGAGTCTGTTTTCAAAAAAACGGGTATCTGATTTTTATTTCAGACACCCGTTTTTTTTCAAATTCTCCAATACTCTCTATCAAAGAATTCCTTTATCCACAATTGTATTATTTCAGTTTGCTCAAATCCAACTCTTTATAAGCCACACGCTGACGGCGCCAGGTATATACGGCATGCAGTTTGCCATCCTTGCCCTGAATGATGGACGGATAAGAATACTGGCTGATGGGGCTGTCTTCCAATGTCATTACATTCTTCCAGTGAATGCCATCATCCGAAACCGCCACACACAACGGTGTACGCGGCCCTTTCGGAGTACCCGGCAATGTGCTGAAATCATTATAAATCAATACATGGCGGCCATCTTTCATGGTTACGGCATCCGTGCCCGAATTATTATTGGGAACATCAAGCAAAGTGACTTTGCTCCATGTTTCACCGTTGTCACTGCTCCATGAAGTGGCAATCTGTGCGTTACGTGTACGGCAAAGTACCTGCAAACGCCCATCCTTATGACGCAAAATGCTGGGCTGGATAGCATAAATAGGCTTCTCGCCTTCTCCTTTTATGGCTTCACCGCCTTCCTGATCGTCTACATTGGCCGCATTTGCCTTACGCAAAGCTGTAGGCACACTCATTTCCGCCTCTACAGGACCTACCATCTTCCAAGTCTTTCCTTTATCATCCGAAATTTCAAAATGGATACGCCATCCTCCATCGCCTTCCGTACTGGAAGGACAAATGATACGGCCATCCACATACTCCGGCTTATTTTTAATAGGACCTAAGAAACCTTTTGGCAACGGTTCACGTTGGCTCCAAGTTTTTCCACCATCTTTAGAACGTACCAGCCAACCACTCCAATCGGCTACTTTCAATCCTATTTTATAGAACAGGATCAGATCTCCGCCGGGGATCTGGAAAAGCACAGGATTCCAACAAGCCTTGCGGCGTGCCCGGGACTTGTCCCCTTTAAACGTAGAAGCCACGGGGCCGGCATCCGCCGGAGTGGATTCTGCCGTAATGCCTGCCAAGACAGCCTGCGGATCATCCAGACTAAACACCCCGTCGGCAGCCAGATAAGGTGCACTCCATTCCGTCGCACCCTTCGGCTTGCGACATACCCAGATACAACAATCCGGATTACGCTCTTTAGTGCCTCCAAAGAAAGAGGCTACCAGGTCTCCGTTCTTCAATTCCACAATAGTAGCGCCGTGGCATTCGGGAAAAGAAGCTTGTTCGTATAGGAACTGATCTTCCACGATACCTGCACGGTTTTTACCTGAAGAAGGGTCCATGCTAACCGAAAAATGATAGTTCCCCGAAGGAACACTCCATACGGTAGAGTTGCCTTCCCGACGTACAAAGGTAACGTCCTTGTCTTTTACCGCCTTCTCGTCCAACGTTGGAAGATAAACCAATGCAGTGGTATTGCAGGGAACCGTGATATCCCATTCCAGATGCGTAAGGGTCTTCTTCCAGTTACTAATCATCTTGCCATATAAAGTGTTGTGCGAAGCCTTGACATGACTCAACTCCTGGATGGAAAAATCCGGTTTAAGGATGATTTGTTTGTAAGCGGGCTGTGCCGGATTAAATCCGGCTAAATCACGGAAATACCAAGTCAATAGATCACCCAATATCATCACATGGTTACAACTGTTCATCCAACGATTGGCGGTATCACCGTTCCACAGTTCCCAAATGGCAGTAGCTCCCTTTTCTATCATATAGCCATAACTGGGATAAGTCTTGTTGCTTGCCAACAGGAAAGCAACATCGCCACGCCCCATACGGGTAAGCTCACGCATCATCCAGTTCATACCTATCACCCCACTGCTGATATGACCTTTATTCCGGGTGATAATGCCTGTTATTACATTTTTCTCCACTTCTTCCCTATAGGCCTCAGGAACCATATCGAAAGCCAGCGGCAGGATATTGGCCGTCACCGTATTGTTACCATAGAATATGCTGTCGGGATAAAGAACATGCGGCGTTTGTACCGGAGAAGTTCCCTTCTTAACCGTAAGGAAACGGGCGTTGAAGCAGTCTTTGATTTTTGCTGCATCCTTCTCGAATCCTTTCGCCTCATCTTCCAGACCTTGCAAACGGGCGAACTTGGCCAGCATTTGCGATACCTTATAATAGTAGGCTGTAGCAATCAGTGCTCCATCCGTCTTGCGGGCAGGGTCCTGACTGTGAATCAGCTCCGGTGATTCGGGAGGCATACACCAGTCACCGTATTTATCGGCGTTAATCACTCCATCCTCTGTGGTGAACTCACTGCGTATATGGTGCATCCATTTCTTGATAGCGGCATAATTCTTACGAATAGGTTCGATGTTGCCGAACTGTTCATAAACCATATCACAGATTACCGGGAATGTGGACGACCATGTCATTTCCGATGTATAATAATTGTAATAAGCCGGACAAATATCAGGAATACAACCGTCTTCACGCTGCGCTTCACGGATATCATCCGCCCATTTGGCATAGGTGTTTCCATTGTTGAACATGAAACTTTCCCCCCACGTTCCCATAGCATGGTCGCCAAGCCAGGGCTGGCGCTCGTCACGCTGCGGACAATCCAAAGGCACTCCTTTATAATTACTGGAAATTCCCCACCAGGCATTCCGATAAACCCGGTTCATGATATCATTGGAACACTCGAAAGTACCGTTATCTTCCAAGTCATCATATACTACTTCAGCAACCAAATCTTCCGCTTTCAGATTTTTATAACCTGTCACTTCTACATATTGGAATCCATGATAAGAAAAACGAGAACTCCAGGAGGTGTTGTTTTCTTTACCGTTGCAGATATAATAATCCGTACTCTGGCTATGGCGGAGATTTTCCACATCCAGTTCCGTACCGTCGTTCTTTACCCGTTCGGCATAACGTATGCAAATCGTATCTCCCGCAGCGGCTTTCGCTATGTTAATACGCACCCATCCTGCCATATTCTGACCGAAATCAATCATATAACGGTCACCATATTGCTTGAAGACAGCCGGCTTCAGCGTTTTCATCACTTTCATGTTGGGAGCGGTATTGCCGCGGAGTGTACCATACGGCAATGAAGCACGTTGCGCCTTCAGCCATTTGGAATCATCATAACCGGGCTGTGTCCAGTTTCCCAATTCCATACGGGCATCGTAAATCTCACCATCGTATTCATTATTGCTACGTATAGGCCCTTGAGCCGTCAAACGCCATTTCTCATCACTGTTGATGCGCTGGATACTGCCGTCGGTATATTCTATAATCAGATTCAGACGCAACTTGGGGTAACCAAAAGTAGGAATCTTATAAGGTTTGTAATTTTGACGCATAGTGTAGAAACGTCCGTTGCCCAGGGTCACTCCGATGGCATTGTCGGCATTTCCTCCGGCAACCTGTTTGGTGACATCAAAAGAATTGTAAAGCACAGTACGACGATAATCACTTGGAGCCGGCGCCAATACCTGATCACCTATCCGCTGGCCGTTAATGAACAGTTCGTACATACCCAAACCGCACAAATGAAGGGTAGCATACTTTATCTCCTTGGCTTGCGTTTTAAATTCCGTGCGTAAATAACGAGAGCTCAAACGGCTGTGTGAATCTTCCCGGTCCCATGCAAACGCAGCGTCCCAACCTATCCATCGTCCTTTCCAATGAATCTCACCTAAAGGTCCCATCCCCCATCGGGCAGGCTCGCTCCATTCTGTCTCACCGCGATTGGTATAGCTTCTCACTTTCCAGTAAACACGCTGATTGCTTTTCAAACGCTTCCCTTGATAGGGAATCCATACGGACGCATCGGATTCCACTTTTCCGGAATCCCACAAATCTCCTTTATCCTGTGCTAAAAGTTCAGGAGAAGACGCAACCAAGATCCGGTAGGCGGTCTGCATCACATTTCTTTGAGAAGATTCCAACCGCCAGCTCATACGGGGAGCAGCAGTATCCAACCCCATGGGGTCTACCATCTGCTCGGTACGCAGGCCGGTAACCGAAACATCCGCTGCCTTCAACCACAACGGAAGTGCCAGAAGAATGATTAATAATACTTGTTTTTTCATGATATGCATATTTCTTACTTATTCCATTTCTGTATGGCATCCGGCAAGGCTGTCCAAGCTTTCTGCACATAATCCTTCGCAGAATCCACAACAATCAGAACCTGGTCATTACCGCTCAGATAACCGCTATCATGCTGGAAAGAAGTGACTTTACTGTCAAACTCACCGATATATTCCAACTTACCGTCCTTCGCGCTATACCACCATGCATTCTTTTTCGCACCGCTGATTTTGCTCAAATCGATCTGCATAGGACGTCCTGAGTAATTGTAAACCAGCAAATAGTCATTTCCACGGGTAGCGATGGCACGGTCATAGCGTTCGCCGTTAGTTCCTGCAATGACACTCTGATCGGGCACACGTTCAAAGAAAGGAAAAGTCAGCATCAAGTTCTTCAGATATTTCATCTGATTGAAACCGGGGTCTTCCAAAGCATCCCACCATGCTTTCTTACGTCCGTCGGCACCGAAAGAGGCTCCATATCCGGGACGGATAAATTGCATGATATCATTATGACCGTATGAGTGCCCGAATGATCCGGCAAATACCGACCAATAGGCATAACGACGCACATCGTGCTGATTCCAACGGGTTTCATTGGGATCATGCAGCCCCTGTGGAATGTCTTCATAAATAGGTTCGTCATCAATCACCGGTTTCAACGGAGTCTTTGCCTGACTGGCTTCCACAAAACGCCAGTTATCCTCTTCCGTATTCTCTTCGATAGGATAGTCACCATCACCGTTACGCTGCCCGTAACGACGGTGTCCGCTTTGGAACATATTGAAATCCAGCCATTCGCGGTCATTAAACCAAGTAGCCGACGTGGTACGTCCACGCGGATGGAAAGTCATCAGATGACCTTTGTCTATGCTGCGGATACTGTTTGCCAACGCATCCCATACCTCCGTCTTATTATCACCGCGGATATCCCCTCCTATCATCCAAATAATATTCGGCTCATCCTTGTAACGTTCTGCAAGAAACTTACCGTATGCCACGGCTTCTTTTTCATTCATCAGCCCTTGTTCCACGGGAGTTCCCCAAATACATACCATCCCTATATAGATGCCCCGTGAAGCGGCACTTTTAATAATATAGTCCATGTGGTCCCAATATCCATAAATCCCTTTGCGGTTGATATCTTTGAAATTAAAACCGTCTGTCATGGAATACTGGCCGTAAATATTCATGGAAGGCACACCGTTCAATACCTGCACCTGCACCATGTTATATCCAGCATCCTTGCACTTATTCAGATAGTAAGAAACCTCGTCACGATTCAAGCGTTGCGGCATCAGCCATCCGGTTTCACCCAACCAGAAGAAAGGTACTCCATTTTCATGCTTCAGGTAGCGTCCCTCCTCGGACACCACCAGTTTGCCGTTCTTCCAGGGAATATACGTTTTCGCTTTCTGCGCCGGCAACGAAGTAGAGCAACATAGCAATAAAGCCAATAAGGAAAGTAATGCGTGTCTGTTCATCATTGTATTTTCAAATTCGTTTATTAATTAATTGACAATCTCCAAACAAGAGCTTTTATCAAAACAACAAGGTGTTTAAAAAAGGTCCTTATGTTTACGGAAAAGATGAAGACCTTTTTGACAAATGTCCTCATCTTTTTCAGATTATTCCTACTGCTTCATTTTCTCATATTCAATAGCTGCCAAAATAAAGGAACCTACTGATTTCGGATCGTTCTCTATCACCGGCTCACCTATGTAATAAGCAAAACTTCCATCCCGGTTTCCTTTACCGCCTAATCCTGCAACAGCACAACAGTTGGTAATAGTGTATGAACCATCAGGCTCTTCTTTAATGAACTGTTTGATCAGGCCATTAAAACCACGCTCTGCGGCCGCTTTATACTCCACAGGAATATATCCTTTATTCACCGCTTTACACAAGAAATATACAAAAAGCGATGAAGCGGAAGATTCCAGATAATTTCCTTTACGGTTATTCTGGTCAGTCACCTGCCACCATACCTCTGTTTCAGGCTCCTGGTATTTTACAATGCCTTCGGCTAACGTATTTATAATCGTCATAATGCTGTCGCGTCCTTCGAACTGCGCCGGCATATAGTCCAATACATCCACCACGGCAGCGGCATACCAGCCTATACTGCGGCTCCAGAAGTTGGGTGAGCACCCGGTTTCCTTATTTGCCCAATTTTGTGTCTTGCTCTCATCCCAGCCATGATAGAACAAACCGGTTTTAGGATCATACGTTTTACGGGCAATCAGCTTTATTTGATTCACAATATCGGCATTGACCGTAGTATCCTTGAATACGTTACCATATTGAGCCAGATAAGGAGAAGCCATGAATATACCATCCAGCCACATCTGGTGCGGATATACCAGTTTGTGCCAGAAACCGCCTTCACTGGTACGGGGCTGTTCGGCCAGTTGTTTGCGAAGAGTATCCATCGCCACCTTATAACGCCCGTCTCCCGTCTTTTCATAAAAATCGAATAAAATCTTTCCGGCATTGATATTATCAATATTAAAAGAAAGATATTTCATGGTCTTTATCTTACCGTCGGTGTCTATCAGACTGTCTGCATATATTTTTGCATAATTATAATAGGCAGTGTCACCGGTATGTTTCCATTCCTCCAACATGGATTTCACCACCAGTCCGTGCGTATAGCCCCAACGAGGCTTTTTCGCTTTTTCTATCATCCAAGGCTCAGGGAAACGTTGCATTTCCGACTGAGCCATACGTTCGCTCCATTTGATTTCTTCGGTCTGTTTAGGAGTGGCAGTACATGCACACATTCCACCTGCCAGCAACAATGAGCAAATAATGTTTAATCCTGTTCTTTTCATATTTCTTCTTTTTACTATTTTTCATCCTTACAATCAATGCAAGAATCATCACTTACCTAAGAATATATACTCTTCACCTGCTTTGGTTTCCAGATCATAAAGATAAGTTTTTTTCAACTCAACTTTATTCAATTTCGCTTCTTTATTTATAATCGGTTGCAAGATTTCGGGTATGGCATACAATTTATTCGGATTCTCCCCTTTTGCCGTTCTCAGCCCTTTGCCTGCCAGCGGATTTAAAGAACGCAAACGACAGTTTCCCCCATGACGGGATTTCACCACCAACCGGCTCACTTTACCATTCTTCCAACTCAAATCCAATTCAAAACCTCCACGAGCTATAATCCCGTTCACGCTTCCCTCTTTCCATTGCGCCGGCAATGCGGGAAGTAAATAAATAAAACCATCGTGGCTCTGCATCAGCATTTCTACGATACCCGCCGTACAACCAAAATTACCGTCAATCTGAAAAGGTGGATGGGCATCAAACAAATTAGGATAAGTTCCTCCTTTTTTCTTCTCGTTACGTACGAGAGTCAACTGATCGGTTATCAGTTTATAAGCATGGTCACCATCCAACAGACGGGCCCACAAACATACCTTCCATCCCATACTCCATCCGGTAGACGGATCGCCACGATGAATCAGCGAAGTACGTGCCGCATCAAACAATTCGGGAGTACGGTAAGGAGAAATCTGATTACCGGGGAACAAACCATAAAGGTGTGACACATGACGGTGCACATCCTGCGGATTGTCCCAATCCATCATCCATTCCTGCAATTGCCCCCAACGTCCTATCTGCATGGGCGCCATTTCCTTTAAACGCTGTTCCAAACGGGTGGCAAATTCAGCATCCGTACCCAACAGACGGGCGGTCGTGATTATCTGATTCCACAAATCGAATATCAGCTGGTTATCCAAAGTACACCCGGCAGCCGTAGTCGCTTTCCCGTTACTGCCTGCATGAGTATTCTCCGGAGAATTGCTCGGACATACCACCAACCAGTTATGCAACGGTTCCTTCACCATGATTTCATCAAAAAACTTACCGGCTTCTTTCATGATAGGGTAAGCCGAGCGGAGAAATTCCATATCGCCTGTATAAAGATAACGTTCCCACAAATGACGGCACAGCCAGGCTCCACCCGTAGGCCATAATCCCGACGGAGCCTTGTCTATAGCTCCGGTAACACGCCATATATCCGTATTGTGATGCAATACCCAGCCATCCGCCCCATACATAATCTTGGCCGACTCACGCCCTGTTTCACTCACTTCACGGATCAGTTGTATCAAAGGCTCGTGCAATTCGCTGAGATTCGTCACTTCGGCCGGCCAATAGTTCATTTCAACATTGATATTACACGTGTATTTACTATCCCAGGAAGGAAATAATTTATCATTCCAAATGCCTTGCAAATTAGCAGGCTGCCCACCCGGCTGTGAAGAACAAATCAACAGATAGCGGCCGAAACGGAAATAAGTGGCCACCAGAAAATCATCCTTCGTTTCCTTGAAATTCTGTACACGCATATCAGTGGTTACCCCTGCATATTTGTCTATGCCTAAATCCAAAGAGACACGGTCCATATATTGCTTGAAAAAATCGACGTGTGCCTTACGTGATGTCACATAATCTTTACTTACAGCCCGGCGCAGATAGTTCTTCGCACGCTCCACTTGGTTACCTGTTATATCCTTGTAATTAGTAAAGTTGGTAGCAATGGAAATATAAATCACAGCCTCGTCCGCCCCTTCTATACTCAAGACTCCGTCACGACAAGACCGGGTTCCTCCCTGAGTACGTGCAGTCATACGTCCCTGAAATTCAACCTTCCCTTTGAGTCCTTCATGCCAGGAAGATACGCCCGAAAGGGTAACCTCCTCCCCTTCCGTCGCAACCATCACATCCTGATGCGGAGTAGTAAGATTGGCGTTACAAGTAATCTTTCCGGGTTGGCTGGCAGTAAGACGCACCATAACTACCTGATCGGCAAACGACGTCAGTGTTTCACGCTGATAAGTCACCCCGTCCACCTTATAACGCACGATGGTACGAGCTGAATCCAGGCTCAGTTCCCTATAGTAATCGGAATAACGTGTATGCCCCGGAAAAGAAATATGCAGATCGCCAAACGATTGATAGGGCATACCGCTATTGGTCTTCGCCATTACTTTCTCGGTAGCCAACGTTTGTGCTTCAAGATATTTTCCCTCGAACACCAACCGGCGCACTTTGGGAATATATTCCAACGCATCGGGATTAGCATTATTATTGGGACGTCCTGCCCAAATAGTTTCTTCGTTCAACTGGATATGCTCCACACCGGGATTGCCGAATACCATCGCTCCCAACCGCCCGTTACCCAGCGGAAGCGCTTCAGTCCAAACCTGAGCGGGTTCGTCATACCACAGTTTATATTCCTGTGCGGCAGCCTGCAAGTAAGAACTTGCCCATAACAGCCCCCCCACTATCCATTTTATTTTCATATTGATCTCTAGCTTTTATTAAAGGGAGACGAAAAAAGAAGACGGATGTACTCTGTGGAAAGAAATAAAAAAGTAAATATCATGAAAAAACTTTCCCTGGCACCTCAACAAATCCGGCTTCTCTATTGTTATTAAAATAAAACCATCTTATAAAATTAGAATTATATGAAAATAGCAGAGATTAAAGGAAGAGAGATTTTGGATTCACGTGGTAACCCCACTGTGGAAGTGGATGTGATATTGGAACTGTCTCTTATACACATCTGACGCTGCCGACGAATAGAG
>ENA-OZET01000153-OZET01000153.1-human-gut-metagenome-genome-assembly--contig:-NODE-153-length-17371-cov-5.313756_pt1 | contig 17371 bp, 7 predicted proteins | sample MGYA00244610_ERZ653618 | MGnify/ENA primary metagenome ERZ653618 (study PRJEB26926, sample SAMN06165091) | human gut metagenome | biome: ENVO:00009003; feature: ENVO:2100002; material: ENVO:00002003...
CCTCTCTATTCGTCGGCAGCGTCAGATGTGTATAAGAGACAGGTCCAAACAGATCTTTGGCAGTCACTAAATCCGGGAAAATCCAATGAAAGGAAAAGACAGCAGACAACGCCGTTTCCCGGCGGCGGTCATGCTGTTCTGGTGATAAATGGCCTATGTAACGATACCCAAAGACCTTTCCAAAGTGAAAAACAAGGTCTTTCTGAACCTGACGAAACGCCAGCTTGTGTGTATGGGTTTCGCGGCAGGAATTGGGGTTCCGTTCTATTTTCTCATGCGCGATACGCTGGGAACCAGCAATGCGGCGGCAGGCATGGTGCTCCTGATGCTGCCGGAATTTTTCTTTGCTCTGTACGAGAAAAACGGGATGCACCTTGAAACCATCCTGACGAATTTCATCAGCGTCCGCTTCAAACGTCCTGCGGTACGCCGCTATGAGGTCGAAAACCTGTATGACAGGGAACTGGAAACCGCAGCACCGATCCAGAAGAAAGGAGGCATCCTTGGTAAAAAGTGAACCGAAGAAGAAACCGCAGTCGGGCGGCTTCTTCCAGAAGTTCTTTCGGAAACCCGAAAAGAGACAGAAGGAACAGCGGTTGACTGTGCAGCGTTCCATTCCATATCTGGAAATGGGGCGCGACGGTATCTGCCGGGTGGAGGAACATCTGTATTCCAAAACCGTCCGATTCTACGACATTAACTATCAGTTGGCGCAGAACGAGGACAAGAACACCATCTTTGAGAGCTGGTGTGATTTTCTCAATTACTTTGATGCCAGCATTCGTTTTCAGCTTTCGTTCATCAACCATAAGAGTGACATGAGCGAGTACAACAAGGTCATACAGATCGAGCCGCAACACGACCAGTTCGATGATGTGCGTATGGAATATGCACAGATGCTGAAACAGCAGCTTGCCAAGGGCAATAACGGTCTGGTTCGGACGAAGTACATCACGTTCAGTATCGAAGCAAAGAGTGTCCGGGAAGCAAAGCCCCGGCTGGAGCGTATCGAAACCGATATTCTCAACAATTTCAAGGTGCTGGGCGTGAAAGCCTACCCGCTGAACGGCGTGGAACGGCTGCAGATCATGTACGAAACCTTTCATCAGGAGGAACAGCACAAGTTCGATTTCAGTTATGACCGCATCCTGCAGAGCGGCATGACCACCAAGGACTTCATTGCCCCGACCAGTTTCCTGTTCAAGAGCGGCAAGGACTTTATGATGGGTGACACCTATGGTGCTGCATCCTATCTGAACATCCTTGCCCCGGAACTGACGGATAAGGTGCTGGCCGAGTTTCTGGATATGGACAAAAATCTGGTGGTCAGCATTCATGTGCAGTCGGTAGATCAGCTGAAAGCCATCAAACTGATCAAGGGCAAAATTACCGACCTGGATCGTATGAAAATTGAGGAACAGAAGAAAGCTGTGAGGTCTGGTTATGATATGGAAATTATTCCGAGCGACCTTGCAACTTATGGTGGCGAGGCCAAGAAGATTCTGGATGATCTGCAAAGCCGCAATGAGCGTATGTTCCTTGTTACGGTGCTGTTCCTCAATACAGCCAAGACCAAGCAGGAGTTGGATAGTGCTGTGTTTCAGACTGCTGGTATCGCTCAGAAGTTCAACTGCACACTGAACCGTCTGGATTATCTGCAGGAGCAGGGCCTTATGAGTAGCCTGCCGCTGGCCAATAATCTTGTTCCCATCAAGCGCGCACTGACCACCACCTCAACAGCAATCTTTGTTCCCTTCACCACGCAGGAGCTTTTCATGGAGGGAGATTCCCTCTATTACGGTCTGAATGCGGTGTCCAACAACATGATTATGGCAGACCGGAAGCAGCTGAAAAATCCGAACGGCCTAATTTTGGGTACACCGGGCAGCGGTAAGTCGTTCAGTGCAAAGCGTGAGATCACCAACGTGTTCTTTACCACAACGGACGATATTATCGTTGCAGACCCGGAGGGAGAGTATTATCCGCTGGTGGAAGCGTTGGGCGGTCAGGTTATCCATATTTCGTCCACCAGTAAGGACTACATCAACCCGATGGACATCAACCTGAACTATGCGGACGATGATAACCCGCTGGGCATGAAATCGGACTTTATTCTTTCCCTGTGCGAACTTATCATGGGCGCACGGGATGGCATGGAGCCGGAAGAAAAGTCGGTCATTGACCGCTGTCTGCCGCTGGTCTACCAGAAGTATCTGAACGACCCGAAGCCGGAGAATATGCCGACGCTTGGTGATCTGTACGACTGTCTGCGGGAACAGAAAGAGCGGCAGGCGCAGCGTATCGCCACGGCACTGGAAATCTACGTCAATGGTTCGCTGCGAGTGTTCAACCATCAGACCAATGTGGAACTGGATAACAGAATTATCTGTTTCGACATCAAAGAGTTGGGCAAACAGCTGAAAAAACTGGGTATGCTCATCGTTCAGGATCAGGTCTGGAACCGTGTCACCATCAACCGCAACAGCAAAAAGAACACCCGGTACTATATAGACGAGTTCCACCTCCTGCTGAAAGAGGAACAGACCGCAGCATACAGCGTGGAAATCTGGAAGCGATTCCGAAAATGGGGCGGTGTACCGACAGGAATTACACAGAACATCAAGGATTTACTCGCCAGCCGGGAAATCGAGAATATCTTTGAGAATAGCGATTTCATTTATATGCTGAATCAGGCATCCGGCGATAGACAGATTCTTGCAAAGCAGCTCAACATTTCGCCGTTCCAGCTTTCCTATGTGACGAACAGCAACGAGGGCGAGGGGCTGCTGTTCTACGGCAACACCATTATCCCGTTCAAGGATAAGTTTGATACTTCGCTGAAACTCTATGGTCTTATGACCACGAAACCGAATGAAATTGCAAAATACAGGGAGAAGAAAGACGCATGATGAAAGAGAAAAAACTGAGCCAGATGATCCTGAAGCTGCATGACCGTGCTGAGGCGGCAAAATACGATGGCGATTCCAGCCCGCCTTTCGATGAGGTGGAGCCGCTCAACTTCCACGATGAAGAATCGGTAGTGCATACGGTGCTGGAGGACTTTTACGCCGTTGGCACACTGGCCGATGAACTGACTGACGGCTTTCACATGGAAGCCCACGGTTATCTTGACCGTGAGAAGGTGAATGCCCGTCTGATCGCCTTTGCCCGGAAGCTGGAACAGGTGCTTGATAAGTGGGAAACTCACGCAGCCTTGATCGCATGACGGTTCCAGCCGGACGGGAGGTGAATCCGATGGCAGACAAGCGATTCCGGGGCAGAGATAAAATCGTCCAGAAAATGACCAAGGATGGTCTGGTGGATGAAAACCTCCGCACCGGGGAACAAAAGTCCGCAACCGCAGCAGAAAAGCCGGAGCAGGAAGATTCGGCAAAAGAAACTGCGGAAAAGGAAGCCGACGAAGAACCTGTCATGGACGAAGAAATCTGTATGGATGCCGAGGATGGGAAAGAGGAACCACCCCGGCATCACAGTACCGCCAAGCAGAGCGCAGACTATTATAAAGCGCATCAGGAGGATGGTAAGCCGAAAGATGCGTCTGCGGAATCGGATGCAGAGCCGCCCACAAAGAAAGGCCGACTTTCTTTTGAGGATGAAAAAGGCGGCATTGTCCGTGGCATGGGGATGGGCGTTAAGAAGGTGGCCAAGAAAGGAGTGGATACCGCCACCGGGTTCGCCCATCAGAAAGTACATCAGGTAGAAAAGGACAATTCCGGCGTGGAAGCTGCTCACAAGTCGGAAGAAGCCGCCGAACGCCTGCACCACTTTGTCAAAGGCAGAAAAAAGCCCAAAGATAAATCTGCCAGAGCGGAGAAAAGAGGTGGCAAGGATCAGAAATCCAGCCGCCTGAAATTCACCGAGGGCGAGAGCGGCACGGCAGAAAATGTAGCAGAACCGTCGCTGAAAAAGAAACAGCCCCAGCCACCGCCGACTGCCGCAGGAGGTGAAGCCAAAACAATCGGTGCGAAGTTTTACCAGAAAAAGCAGTATAAGGATGCCTATGCAGCCGCCAAGCGCGGCCAGAAAGCCGGAACTGCCGCCAGCAAGCAGGCAGCAGCGGCAACAAACACCATTACGGAGAAAGCGAAAGCGGCGGTGCAGGAGATCGTCGTGCAGAATAAAACCCTGTGGGTCAGTATTGGTGTTGGCATCCTTCTGGTGATGGTCATGCTGGGAGCCTTTTCAAGCTGTGGTGCAGCGATTCAGGGAACCGGCAGTACCTTTGTGGGAACGACCTACCCCAGCAAGGATGCCGATATGAAAGGAGCAGAGGAAGATTATCTGGAACTGGAAAAAGAACTGGATAAGCAGATTCGGCAGATGGAATCCACCCATCCGGGCTACGATGAATACCGCTATCAGCTGGATGAGATCGGGCATGACCCGTATCAGCTCATTTCTCATCTGACGGCAGTTTATGAGCAGTTCACCAGAGGGCAGGTCAAGCCTGTTATCAAGGAACTGTTCAAGCAGCAGTATCTCCTGAAAGTGTGGGAAACCATTGAGATTCGCACTCGCATGGAAACCAGAGTAGGGATTCGGCCAACGATTGACGCTTTTGGAAACGTCAGCATGGAAACCTATACCTATCAGGAAGAAGTGGAGTATGAGTACAAAATCCTCAATGTCCTGCTGAAAAATAAGGGCTTCGATACCATCGCGCGGAAGAACATGAACCGGAAGCAGACCGGACGGTACGATGCCTATAACCTGACCTACGGCAACCGCCCCGAACTGTTCGGCGCAGGCTCCCCGACATACAGCGGCGGCACAACGGGCAGTATCGGCACGGGCGGCGGTACTGGTGGTTCCGGCGGTGGTTTCAAGTATGATATTCCTTCGGAAGCCCTTTCGGATGAAAAGTTCGCAAAGATGATAACGGAAGCTGAAAAGTATCTCGGTATGCCGTATGTGTGGGGCGGCAGTTCCCCAAGCACCAGCTTTGACTGCTCCGGCTTCGTCTGCTGGGTCATCAATAACTGCGGCAATGGGTGGAGCGTTGGGCGTACAACAGCCAACGGTTTGCGCGGAAAGTGCAGCTATGTTTCCCCTGCGGATGCAAAGCCTGGTGATTTGATCTTCTTTGAAAAAACCTATAACACCACTGGCGCGTCGCACGTTGGCATCTATGTCGGTGATGGGATGATGATCCACTGCGGCGACCCCATTTCCTATACCAGCATCAATTCGACCTACTGGCAAAGCCACTTCTTAGGCTTTGGCCGCATCAACTGAAAGGAGGGCCGATGGGCAAAAAATTACAGAAATATCTGGATGAAGCCGAAAAGACCGAACAGCAGATCGTGGAACTGGAAGAACGGCTGAGAACCATCCGGGCAGCACAGAAAAAGGAAGAAGACAGCGAGATCATTCGTGCCATCCGCAGCACCAAGATGGGCGGGCGCGAACTGCTGGCTCTGCTGGACAACATTCAGGCAGGCAACGTGACGTTCCTGACCGCTGTAAACAACGCTTCGGAGGAAGCAGAAACGGAGGAAGCGATTGAAAAAGATGCTTAAACGGCTGGGAGTTGTTATCCCCAGCACAATTCTGACCCTGCTGATGGCAGTGGGCTTTTCGACCCCGGCCTTTGCCTTTGTGGACACCACTGAAGTGATGGAGGAACCGACACAGGTGATCGAGGAAGAGGAACCGACCGAGGAAGAAAAAATCCCGTTCACCATCGCAGGCAACGGCGAGGTGGAGGATAATATCGTAGATGACCCCAGCAAGGAGTTCTTCACAGTAAAGACCAAGGGCGGCAACACATTCTTTCTGGTGATCGACCGGGCGCGAAACAGCGAAAACGTCTATATGCTTTCCATGATCGACGAGTACGATTTGCAGGAGTTTCTGGACGATGAAGAACGGAACGGCAAGCAGGAAGAAGAAACGCCTGCGGTCGTTCTGCCCGAAACCAAGCCCGAACCTACCCCGGATGTGGAAATCGAAGAACCGAAAGAGGAATCGAGCGGTGGCATGAATAAGATTCTGCTGCTGGTATTCGTGGTGGCACTGGGCGGTGCAGGTGCTTTCTTCTACTTCTACATTTATAAGCCGAAGCCGAAAGAAGAAACGCCGCAGAGTGAAAATCTGGAAACCGACCAGAGCCTTGCGACGGTGAACGAGGATAATCAGTCCGGCAACGAAAATGGCACATAAGAAAACCGTAACATAAGGATGCAGGGGTAGTCGAAAGGCTATCCCTGCTTTTTTCAAAAAGGAGAAAGCGTTGAAATATCTGGTGATTGCAGAAAAACCGAGCGTATCGAAATCCATTGCAAAAGTGATCGGTGCATATCGGCAGGAGGACGGGTATCTGGAGGGTGGGGATTGCGTGGTAAGCTGGTGTCTGGGGCATCTGGCAGAGTATGCGGCCCCGGAACATTACGATGAACGCTATGAAAACTGGCGTTTTGAGGATTTGCCGATTCTCCCTGTTGAGTGGAAACTGCTGGTACACAATACCAAGAAGCCGCAGTTCAATGTTCTGCGCAAACTGCTCCGCAGCAAGAAATTCGATTATGTGGTGAACGCCTGCGACGCAGGGCGCGAGGGTGAAGCGATTTTCCGCCGTGTGTATGCTCTTGCCGGAAGCAAACTCCCCATCAAGCGGCTATGGATCAGCAGCATGGAGGATGCCGCCATCCAGCAGGGCTTTGAAAACCTGAAAGATGGTGCGGCGTATGATAATCTGTTTGCAGCGTCCGAGTGCAGGGCAAAAGCAGACTGGCTGATCGGCATGAATGGAACCCGCGCTTTTACGAAAAAGTACGGCAGAAAACAGACCATTGGCCGTGTGCAGACCCCGACGCTGGCGATGCTGGCCGAACGGCAGACCAAAATCCAGAACTTTGTAAAGGAACCCTATTACAAAGTGGAACTGTCCGGTGCGGGTGTCGTGGCGGCATCGGAACAGATGGCGCAGGAGCAGGATGCCGATACCGTTCAGGCAGCTTGCGATGGACAGTGTGCTGTGGTTGGCAGCATTGAACGCAAACGGGTGGAAAAGAAACCTCCGAAGCTGTATGATCTGACAACCTTACAGCGAGAAGCAAACCGATACTACGGCCTGACCGCCAGCCAGACCTTACAGGCTGCGCAGGAACTGTATGAAGAAAAACTGGTGACATATCCCAGAACGGACAGCCAGTTTGTGACCGAGGATATGCGCAAGACGGTGGAATCTCTGGTGCTGGCTCTGGATGGCCAGACCGTGGATGTGAGCTACGTTATCAACAACAGCAAGGTCACAGACCATCATGCGATCCTGCCGACGATGCAGGGCGCAAAGTGTAATAAGGAAAAGTTGTCCGAAACCAAGCAGAAGATTCTTTCGCTTATTATCTGGAAACTGGTGCAGGCCGTGCAGCCGTCGTTTATCTATGAGGATGTGCTTGTGACGGTATGCTGCCAGGGCAGGAACTTCACGGCAAAATATAAGGATGTTCTGCAGCCCGGATACACGGCAAAGCCTGTTCCGTTTGCAGAGCCGGAAAAGGACAAAGATGTACCGCTTCCGAAAAAGATGGAGCAGGGAATGGTTCTTCCGGTGGTACGGGCAGAGAAAAAGCAGGGCTTTACTTCGCCGCCGAAAGTCTACACCGAAGATACCCTGCTGTCCGCAATGGAAACGGCAGGCAACAAAGAATTTGAAAAGGACACTGAAAAGAAAGGTCTGGGAACCCCTGCAACGCGCGCCGCGATTCTGGAAAAGCTGGTATCCTCCGGCTATGTACAGCGCAAGGGCAAGCAGATGATTCCCACGGAGGACGGTGTGGCCGCGATCCGCAATATCCCGGACTACCTGAAATCTGCCAGTATGACAGCCAAATGGGAAAATGACCTGCTGCGGATGGAGCGCGGCGAGATCAAGCCCCATGATTTTATGCAGGGCATCCATGGATTGCTCGATAAGATGCTGACTGACCTCCGGCAGATTCCTACCGTCGCGGCAGCTCCCAATCATAATAAGGTAAGCGTAGGAAGCTGCCCGGTCTGCGGAAATCCTGTGCATGAAAGCAAACTCAGCTTTTGCTGTGCAGACCGCAGCTGCAAATTTGCCCTCTGGAAAGAAAGCAGATACTTGTCCAACATGAGAAAAACGCTGGACAAGAAGATGGCGGTAGACCTTTTGAAGAAAGGCCGCACCCATGTAAAAGACTTTTATTCCGCGAAAAAAGATAAGACATTCGCCGCTGACCTTGTGATGCGCGTCGAGGATGGCCGTGCACAGTACAGTCTGGAATTTCCCAAAACACCGATGAAAACGAAAACGTAAAGGAGGCTTGACCCTTGCCACAGATTAACGATATTCGAGAATTGGCGCAGCAGAACGCCCGGTATGTCAGTAACTCGCCACAGGACTGGATGAGTTATCTGGATGTGGCGGCGCGGCTGTATCGCTATTCGTTCACCGATACACTCCTGATCCACGCACAGCGGCCCGATGCAACCGCCTGCGCAGAACTGGAACTCTGGAATCAGAAAATGAGCCGATGGGTCAACCGTGGCGCAAAAGGCATCGCGCTTCTGGATGATACCGGACCGCGTACCAGGCTGCGGTATGTGTTCGATATTGCGGACACCCATCTGGTGCGAGGCGGAAAAACACCGCTCTTATGGAATCTGGACAGCCACGAGCATGAGCAGACGATCTTAGACCATCTGGCAGATACCTATGGCTTATCCCAGACAGACAGCATGAATGCTGCCCTGCTGGAACTGGCACAGCAGCTGACCGCCGATAATCTGGATGAAGCGATGGACGGTCTGGCCTATGAGGTGGCGGATACTTTTCTGGAAGAACTGGACGAAGATAACATCCGTGTCCGCTTCCGGGAACTGATGACCAACAGTATCTTCTATACGCTTTCCCGCCGCTGCGGGCAGGAGCCTATGGATGTGCTGGACGATGATAATTTTATCCGTATCGTGGATTTCAACAAACTGCCGGTGCTGTCGTTCCTTGGCAACGCGGTTTCCGAACAGTGCGAAGCGGTTCTTTTTGACATTGGCCGAGAGATGCGGAAAATTTACAAAAAAGAAATCACGCAGCAGCTTGAAAAATCCGTTGATAGCTTGTATAATACCAATACGGACTTTAACACATTAAAGCACAAAACCAAAGAAAACACGACCAAAGGAGGACAAGAAAATGGAGTTGACGTATTACCGCAAGGGAGATTATCTGTTCCCGAATCTGGCCGTGAAGGACGAGCCGCAGACCATCGGGAAGTACGGGATGCTGCGCAGGACGTACCTGAAAGAGAACCGCAAGAACTGGTATCAGAGTATGCTGATGAGCGGCAGGCTGAACCAGCATCTGGCACAGATCGAGGAAGCAGCGGAGAGCCGGGTGGAAACCCTGCTGGAGAGCCTGAACGAGAAGTTCCCGGCACCGAGCAAGGAACAGGACCAGCTGGCATGGGCGGCGCACCAGAACAGCCTGACGGCGATGGCAGAAGAGATCGTCTTGAAGGAATTGGTGTACAATTAACCGAACCGACAACAGAACAGGATTTGAGCGAAGCAGAGGAAGAAATTGCCTCTGCTTTTTCTTTTCCTGATCTGCCGACCGTGGAACAGCAGATCCGCGCCATTGAAGCACCGATCCAGGCGCGGTATGCGGATGAAATTGCACTTGATTCCGAAGTGGTCGATGAAATCCTGCGCACGGGCAGCAACCGCAGCAAAGGCCAGCTGCGCCTGATCTATAATTTTATGGTCGAGAAAACCCCGGAAGAATACACGGAGTTCGTGAAAAACGAATACGGCACGGGAGGAAAAGGCTTTGAAATTGACGGCGCAAAGTATGCGGTCTGGTTCGATGATTTGGGGTTGCACATTGCGGCAGGCGGTACGGCAAAGGGCGGTACGATTGTCAATGCGTTTTTGTCATGGGAGGATGTGAGCAACCGCATCCATGAACTGCTCCGGCAGGGCGAGTATGCGCCGCAAGCGGTTCTGGATGCTGCACGGCAGAATGCTTTGCAGGAACACGCGCAGACGGTGGCTTATATGGAACGTGACTTGGCAGACGGTGTTGCCGAAGCAGTGTTTCAGGATACAGCAATCTTCAGGGGCGGTTTCCCGGAACTGACAGACAGGCTGGCAGGCTTGCTGGATGATACGGATTTTCTGACTGACCTAAACGACAGATTATCTGCGCTGGGGGAAGCCTACGCCGAAGATAAAGACCTGATGCGGATGCACTTTTATAAGCCGGATAAAGTGGCAGCTCTGTTCCAGCAGTTTGCAAAGCCTTATCAGAACTACTCGGCGCGGGATGGCTTTCACTGGAATGAGTATAAGAAGTTCATCACGGAAGATGAAATAAACGCTTATTTCACACGAGGCAGCAATTATTCGGACAGTCGGCTGGCAATCTATTCGTTCTTCCTGAATCATGAGGACAAAAAAGAACGGGCCGACTTCCTGAAAGACCATTACGGAATCGGTGGCAGCAGCCATGCACTCTGCGGGGCAGATGATTCTCACGAAGATCACGATAGCAGAGGTATTGCTTTGGAGCGTGGCTCATACGGAAACCCGTATGCCAGTGTTCATCTGAACTGGAATCAGGCCGCAGGCCGGATCGACCAGCTTATCCGTGACAGTGAGTATTTGAAGCCGGCAGACTACTCCCGGATGCCTGCTTATGAACGGGAACAGATGGCAATGCGTGTGATGGGATTCTATCACCACCTGCCGAACGACGTGGAACGGCCTTATCCGCAAGACCTTTACCATGAAGAAGGACGAAAGGCTCTCGTTGAAAAGCTGGAAGCCCCTGAACAGGCGGTGGAACTGCTGGAGCAGATGGACAATGCACTGCTGTCCGTGCCGCTGGATTCGGGAGAATATGAGCGTAAGGCAGAATCCCTCTCTATCCTGCACCAATATGTCGAGGGAACGTACACGATTTTCCCGGAAAAGAAGAGGGCTGTTGAGATTGCGGTTCCTGAACAGGGGCAGATGTCCATGTTTGACTTCATGGAGCAGGAGCCGCAATCGAAAGAGCAGTCAACCGCCGCAGCGGTTGAGAAACCCCAAAAGGCAAAAGTCGTTGCGCGGTATCAGTCAACGGTGATGATGCAGGAGGGATATATCGAGGATATTGCAATTCTGCAATATTCCGATGGCAAGTTCTATAACCATTACAACTATGACGAAGAAACGGGAACAGGTACAGCAGAAACAGGGCCGTTTAACAGTCTGAATGATGCAAAGTCTGTCATTCGTCAAACGAGAGAAGATGCAAAAGCAGTAGAATCGTTTGAAAATCAGCCTAAGGAAACGTACAGCAGAGAAAACGGCAGTTTTCTGTATCTGGAAAACGACCATCTGTACCGCGTTGAGCGTTCTAATGCCTACGACGTTTATCTGAAAGATATGGAAAATTCGGCGGTGGCTGGCCGGGTCATTCCGTTACCGTCATATAGCGAAACGCTGGCGAAGAATCCGCTGAACGATTTCCTGAAACTGGATGCAGACCGTACCCAGAAAGACAGCCGCAGCATCTATAAAGAATGTCTGTACACGCTGTTGGAAAAGGTAGAGCGCAGCGAAATCTATCCGCTGCTGCGCGACCACGATACCACCGAGGAAGAAGCAGAAGATCTGATCCGTGAGAAAATCGAGGATTTGTTTGCTTCCGGCGAGGTGGAAAATGCTGCTTACTCCGAGGCTATCGACACATGGGCGCACTTTGGAGAGTGGATTCAGGAAGATATTTTCCAGCGCACCTATCAGGACGTTATTACGGACAGACGGGATGCCGTTGCACTGTATCAGGATAGCAAGGACGCACCGCAGTGGGTGCGCGGCATTATGGTTCCGTATGCAGAGGAAGAAAAGGCTGTTGAGCCGACCTTGCAGCCCATGCCGCTGGATGCTGCCAACGAGTATAACGCTCTGAAAGAGCGTTACCCGGATGCTCTGGTCGGCTATGAGCAGTACGGAAACTTTGAGTTCTACGGCGAGGATGCAAAGCGCGTTTCAGAACTTCTTGGCAGCAAGCTGTTGGAAAAGAAAACCGCACTCGGCAAGGTTGAGGTATCTGGTTTTCCGCGTGAACAGTGGGTTTCACAGGCAATGAAGCTCTGGAAGCAGGGGGAGAGCGTCTATCTGTCCGGCCAGCAGGAAGATGGAACCCATGCGCAGACAAAGTATTTCCGCAGAGAGGAATATCTGCCAGCCAATACCATTATTGAACTGGACGATCGGGAGTTCCGTGTGGATTCGGTCAACTTTGAACAGGGAACGGTCAGCTTGCAGGACATGACCCTTGCAAAAGAAGCTCGGTATCCGATCTTCCGAACGGAACAGCTGGAGTACATTCGGCATCTGTACGAACAGGCAGATGTACCGATGGAAGAAGCGGTTGAAATCACAGTCTTTACGGCTCTGCACAATGCGGGTGTGGCCTACGAGGATTTCTCCCCGGAGCAGATGGATGTGATCTATTCGGTGGCAGAATCGGGCGGCGAGTTGGAAGAACTGCTGAATCCCGACTTTCCGCCGGAACAGATGCAGTTGATCGCAGATGTGCAGAATCGAACGGATGCCATTAGCCGCGCAGCGGCAGAGGAAGCCCTTGAACCGCTGACGCAGCAGCCTATGACCCCGGCAGAGGTCAACCACGCGCGGCGGCAGCACAACCTTCCACTGGACAGTGAAGCAGAAACGGAACTGTCTGCACAGCCCAAAAAGGAGCCTATGAACTTCCGCATTACGGATGATGATCTCGGCGCAGGAGGGCCGAAAACAAAGTATAAAGCCAATGTGGAAGCGATTCGACTGCTGAAAACGCTGGATGCAGAGCAGCGGCAGGCCACAGCGGAGGAACAGGAAATCCTTTCCCGGTATGTTGGCTGGGGCGGCATTCCGCAGGCGTTCGATGAAAACAACGCAGAATGGTCGAAAGAGTATGCCGAACTACAGTCCCTGCTCACGGCAGATGAGTATAAGGAAGCCCGCGCCAGTACCCTGAATGCGTTTTACACTTCTCCTACGGTCATCAAGGCAATGTATGAAGCCCTGGGCAATATGGGATTGTCCAAAGGCAATGTGCTGGAACCGTCCTGTGGTGTCGGCAATTTCATGGGTCTGGTGCCGGACAGCATGGAGAAGATTCGGATGTACGGCGTGGAGCTGGATAGCATTTCGGGCCGCATTGCACAGCAGTTGTACCAGAAAAACAAGATTGCGGTGCAAGGCTTTGAAACCATGCAGTTCCCGGACAGCTTCTTTGACTGTGTTGTGGGTAACGTACCCTTCGGCAATTACAAAGTGCCGGATAAGCGGTATGACCGCCACAATTTCCTCATCCACGATTATTTTATCGCCAAGAGCCTTGACCTTGTGCGTCCGGGCGGTGTGGTAGCAGTGGTAACGTCCAGCGGTACGATGGATAAAAAGGATTCCTCTGTCCGTGAGTACCTTTCTAACCGTGCCGATCTGGTAGGCGCGATTCGACTGCCGAACAATGCGTTCCAGCGCAATGCCAACACGGGCGTGGTTGCTGACATTCTGTTCCTGCAGAAGCGTGACCGTGCAGCGGTGGAGCGGGCAGAGTGGGTAGACCTTGCCGAAACGCCGGAAGGATACTCCATCAACCAGTATTTTGCGCAGCATCCTGAAATGGTGCTGGGCGAGATCACCACGGAAAGCACCCAGTACGGCAAGCAGGAAACAACGGTCAAGCCCATCGAGGGCGCAGACCTTGCCGGGCAGTTAAAAGAGGCGGTCGGCAACATCCAGGCTGCCATCACGGAGCCGGAAATCTCCGACGATGAACTGGATGTGCAGGAAGAACCCATTCCGGCAGACCCAAATGTGAAGAATTTCAGCTTCACGAACGTGGACGGGCAGATTTACTACCGCGAAAACTCCTTTATGAATAAGGTGGAACTGCCTGCCGTAACTGCAGAGCGGGTGCTGGGTATGATCGCTCTGCGGGAAACCACCCGAAAACTGCTGGATTGTCAGCTGCATGATGGTTCGGATGCAGAAGTTCAGCTTTTGCAGAATGAACTGAAACAGCAGTACACCGCATTTAAGGCGCAGTATGGCCTTATCAACAGCACGGCCAACAAGCGGGCGTTCCGGCAGGACAGCAGCTATTGTCTGTTGGCATCACTGGAAATTCTGGACGAGGAGAAGAATCTCAAACGGCTTGCCGATATTTTTACCAAACGTACCATCCGTAAGCCGGAGCCTGTTACCTCGGTGGACACGCCAAGCGAAGCCCTAGCTCTTTCAATTGGAGAAAAAGCAAAGGTGGATGTGCCGTTTATGGCGCAGCTTTGCGGTAAACCGGAACAGGAAATCACGGATGAACTGGCAGGTGCGATTTTCCGAAATCCTGTGACACAGCAATGGGAAACCTCGGATGAATACCTGTCCGGCAACGTTCGTGAAAAACTGGCCACAGTAGAAACCTTTGCGGCAAACCATGCTGAATATCAAATCAATGTGGATTACCTGAAACGGGTACAGCCCAAAGACCTGGACGCTTCGGAAATCGAAGTGCGGCTTGGTGCAAACTGGGTAAAGCCGGAGTACATCACGCAGTTTATGAAGGAAGTGTTCAAAACCCCGAACTACTATGCCGGGATTGACATTAAGGCAACCTATTCCGAAATTTCAGGTGCATGGAACATTTCGGGTAAGTCGCTGGATCGCGGAAATCCGCTTGTCACCAACACTTACGGAACCCTGCGCGTCAACGGTTATAAGCTGCTGGAAGATGCACTGAATCTCCGGGATACCAAAATCTACGATACGATTCACGATGCGGATGGCGACCACCGTGTGCTGAATAAGCAGGAAACCATGCTTGCACAGCAGGCACAGGAATCCATTCGGGAAGCGTTTAAGCAGTGGATTTTCAAGGATTTAGACCGCCGCGAGGATTTGTGTGCGACCTATAACCGGATTTTCAATGCGATTCGTCCCCGTGAGTACGATGGCAGTCACATTCGCTTTGAGGGCATGACCCCGGAAATCTCTCTGATGCCGCACCAGAAAAATGCTGTGGCGCACATCCTGTACGGCAACAATACGCTGCTGGCACATTGCGTGGGCGCAGGCAAGACCTTCCAGATGATCGCTGCCGGCATGGAGAGCCGCAGGCTGGGCTTATCGCAGAAAAACCTCTATGTGGTGCCGAACCATCTCACAGAGCAGTGGGGCGCAGATTTCCTGCGGCTCTATCCCAATGCCAATGTGTTGGTGGCAACGAAGAAGGATTTTGAACCCAGCAATCGAAAGCAGTTCTGCTCCCGTATCGCAACCGGCGATTACGATGCCATCGTGATTGGTCATTCGCAGTTTGAGCGTGTGCCGCTTTCCCCGGAACGGCAGAAAGCCATTGTAGAGCGTCAGATCGACGATATTACGCTGGCTCTGGCCGATGCCCGGAGTGAGGATAGTCGCAGTTTTACGGTCAAGCAGATGGAAAAAACAAAGAAAATGCTGGAAGCAAAGCTGCAAAAGCTGAACGACCAGACGAGAAAGGATGATGTGGTTACATTTGAGGAACTGGGTGTTGACCGTCTGTTTGTGGACGAGTCACATTTCTATAAAAATATGTTTCTCTACACAAAAATGCGAAATATCGCAGGTATCGCCCAGACCGATGCACAGAAATCCAGCGATATGTTTGCAAAGTGTCAGTATCTGGACGAACTGACAGGCGGCAAGGGTGTGACCTTTGCAACCGGAACCCCGGTTAGCAACTCGATGGTGGAGCTGTACACCATTATGCGGTATCTCCAGTATGACACCCTGCAGAAGATGGGACTGAGCCACTTTGATGATTGGGCAGCGTCCTTTGGTGAAACCGTTACGGCAATCGAGCTTTCCCCGGAAGGAACCGGCTACCGTGCGAAAACACGTTTTGCCCGGTTCTTCAATCTGCCGGAGCTGATTTCTCTGTTCAAAGAATCCGCAGATGTGCAGACAGCGGATATGCTGAACCTGCCTGTGCCGCAAGCAGAGTACATCAACGAAGTGCTGAAACCGAGCGAGACACAGGAAGAAATGGTGAGTTCCTTTGCAGACCGTGCCGAGGCTGTACGCAACGGTAATGTGAATCCCAGATTCGATAATATGCTCAAGATCACCAACGATGGCCGAAAACTGGCACTCGACCAGAGGCTTATGAACGAGATGTTGCCGGACGAGCCGGAGAGTAAAGTGAATCGCTGTGTGGACAATGCGTTCAAGGTTTGGGAAGAATCTGCGTCGGACAAGGGAACACAGTTGATTTTTTGCGATTTATCGACACCAAAAGCTGATGGTACATTCAACGTCTACGATGATGTGCGGGAGAAGCTGGTGGCGAAAGGTGTTCCCCGTGAAGAAGTGGCATTCGTTCACGAGTATAACACGGAAACCAAAAAGGCTGACCTGTTTGCAAAGGTGCGCGCCGGACAGGTTCGTATCCTGATGGGGTCTACGCCGAAACTTGGCGCAGGAACCAATATTCAGGATCGGCTGATTGCCCTGCATCATCTGGATTGCCCGTGGAAGCCGTCTGACCTAGAACAGCAGGAAGGACGTATTCTCCGGCAGGGAAACCGGAATAAGCAGGTAAAAATCTATCGTTACGTCACTGAAAATACGTTTGATTCGTATATGTGGCAGATTCTGGAAAATAAACAGAAGTTTATAAGCCAGATTATGACATCCAAGTCGCCTGTCCGTGCCTGCGATGATGTGGACGATACCGCGCTGTCCTATGCCGAAATCAAGGCACTGGCAACGGGCAATCCCTACATCAAGGAAAAGATGGACTTGGATATTCAGGTCAGCAAACTGAAACTGCTGAAAGCCAATCACACCAGTCAGATTTATAGCCTGGAATCGGATATTGCGCGCCGCTATCCGCGAGAAATCGCTGTGGCACAGGGTCAGATCGAAGCACTGAAAACGGATATGGAAGCGGCAAAACCGCTTCTGGCGCAGGATAAAGACCACTTCTCTATGGAAATCGGTGGCAAGGTGTACACCGAACGCAAGGAAGCAGGTGCAGCCATTATCGAGGCTTGTAAGGCTTTGAAGGCGGCTGGCACCGAGGGCAGAATCGGCAGCTACGGTGCGTTTGAACTACACTCCCGGTTTGACAATTTCGATAAGGTGTTCCGCTTATCCATCAAGGGCGCATGGAACTATTCGATGGAAGTCGGCAAAGACCCGCAGGGCAATATCCTGCGCGTTACCAATGCGCTGGCAGGCATCGAAAGAGCATTGCCGCAGGTGGAACGCAGACTGGAAAATCTGGAACAGCAGTTGACGCAGGCAAAGGAAGAAGCCAAACGTCCTTTTGCACAGGAAGCGGAAC
>ENA-OZET01000161-OZET01000161.1-human-gut-metagenome-genome-assembly--contig:-NODE-161-length-16883-cov-5.644046_pt1 | contig 16883 bp, 10 predicted proteins | sample MGYA00244610_ERZ653618 | MGnify/ENA primary metagenome ERZ653618 (study PRJEB26926, sample SAMN06165091) | human gut metagenome | biome: ENVO:00009003; feature: ENVO:2100002; material: ENVO:00002003...
CACAGCTTTGTTCTTTTCTTACCACAGCTGTGGTAAGAAAAGAACAAAGCTGTGGTATGCATAAAACACAACTGTAGTAAGATTAGCTTTTAGCAAATACGACCTTAGCCGATAAAGATTCTGAAAATAGATACTTGCAGATATGGCAATAAAAATCGTTTGCACTATCTTTGCACCACTCTATAAGTTGAATATGCAGAAGGTAGTACAATACATCGAGCGCCACAAGCTCTTCTCGCCGGACGACAAGATACTTGTGGCACTGAGCGGCGGGGCGGACTCCGTGGCGTTGCTGCGCCTGCTCCTCAGCCTGGGATACACATGCGAAGCCGCCCATTGCAACTTCCATCTGCGCGGAGCGGAATCCGACCGCGACGAGCACTTTGTACGCCAACTCTGCCTGGAGCACCGGGTGACGCTGCACACCGTCCACTTCAACACGGAGCAGGAAGCAAAGGAACGGCATATCTCCATCGAAATGGCTGCAAGGGAATTGCGCTACGCGTGGTTCGAAAAAACAAGGGAAGCATGCAGTGCAGCCGTCATTGCCGTCGCCCACCATCAGGATGACAGTGTGGAGACATTGCTGCTCAATCTAATTCGCGGTACCGGCATCAACGGGTTGCGGGGCATACGCCCCCGAAACGGACATATAGTCCGCCCCTTGCTCTGCCTGGACAGAAAGGAAATCACCGGTTATCTGGAAAGTATCGGGCAATCCTACGTGACGGACAGCACCAATCTGCAGGACGAATATACCCGCAACAAAATACGCTTGAACCTGCTTCCCATGATGCAGGAGATAAACCCCTCCGTCAAGGAAAGCATCCTCAAAACGGCAGAGCATCTGGACGATGCGGCCTCTATATATAATATAGGTATAGAAGAAGCCAAACTGCGGGTCAAGACATCGGAAGGCATAAGTATCAACGCCCTGAAGCAAGAAGCGGCATCGGAAACGGTCTTATTTGAGATCCTGCATCCGCTCGGGTTCAACGCCGCACAAGTAAGGGACATCTGCCGGACATTGGACGGACAGCCCGGCAAAGTCTTTGCCACCCCCGGCTGGCGTGTCATCAAAGACCGCGGCTCGTTGTTGATAGAACCCGTACAGGAAGCCGTAAAGCCGTTATTGGAAATGAAAGAGCATCCCTATGCACCGGATTTCATGATTCCACGCGACAAAGCTACCGCCTGCTTTGATGCCGACAAACTCCAGCATCCCCTATCACTGCGCCTTTGCAGGCAGGGAGACAGCTTCGTGCCCTTCGGCATGAAAGGCCGGAAGAAGGTAAGCGACTACCTGACCGACCGCAAGTTCTCCCTTCTGCGCAAAGAACGGCAATGGGTGCTTTGCTGCGGAGATGACATCATCTGGCTGGTGGGAGAACGGGTGGACAACCGTTTCAGAATAGACGAAAAAACCCGGAAAGTGTTGGTCGTATCAACCATCGACCAGTAGCCATCACAGAATGATTCTGTCCTCCTTCTGTTTCTTGAAGCAATCGGAAAGCAATACGGCAAACGGCGTGTCATACGTGCGCGCCTTCTGCGGACAGCCTTTCACACAAGCACAACATTTGATGCATTTCTCTGCAACCGTATTGCACTCGTCTCCTTTTATAATGGCTCCTGCAGGACAATGCTTCACGCAATATCCGCAATGCGTACAACGTTCCGCATCTACTTGCGGAGTGCGGGGCATAGGCACCCCACTCTTACGCAACTTGACGACTCTGCGCAAAAAGCGGAGCAACGGGAAGAAAGGCTGGCGCGGACGCTGGATACGGGTCACATCCACCCCATACAGTTTCTCCATATCTTCGGCCGCTGCTATTTTAGCACGTATCTTTTCACCAAAAAGCTTTGCATACTCCAAGTCGTCCGCATCCGGACGTCCGGCCGCCACCGGATATTTCTCACTGCTATAAGAATGCTCGCCTACAAACGTGGCGCCTGCAATTACCTTGAAGCCCAACTTCGTGACAAAAGCATCCAATTCCACCAAAGCCTTCTCATAGGCCCGGTTGCCGTAAACCACCACAACCACGGCAGGTGCACCGTCAGCATGAAGCTTCTTCATTCTCTCCAATGCCAAAGGAGCCACATGACCGCCATATACGGGCACCGTGATGACCGCCAAAGCATGGGAAGGCACCTCCCTTTTACCCGCCGCCTCCAAGGTGAGGTCCACTTTGGAGACAGACGAAATTCCCGTTCCGTGAACAATTGCCTCTCCCACTTGTTTAGAGGTACAAGTAGGTGAAAAAGTTATCAACTGTACTTCATCTATATTCATAAACCAATCCTTCATGTTGTTGTTAATACAGCAAAGATAAAGTTTTAAATTTAAAAAAAAGATGATTTGTTTATGAAACCAAAAATATTTATTACCTTTGCACCGTTGAAACATTCTGCGACTTCTTGCTGTGGCGAGAATTGTTTATCAGATTTCCGGTTCAATAATAAATATCCCATATAAATCATATATCACAAGGTAAACTTGCCCAAGTTGCTTCCTACAACAACTGCAACTGTGCACTTATGCCTTTCAATAAAAGTAAATTTTAAACCATTCACATATATACTGTATGTATAACATCATTCAACTGAACGACAAAAATTTGTCGGAACTACAAACTATTGCCCAAGAACTGGGTATAAAAAAAACAGACTCACTCAAAAAAGAAGAACTTGTTTACAAGATACTTGACGAACAAGCTATCGCAGGCGCTACCAAGAAAGTTGCCGCCGACAAGCTGAAGGAAGAGCGTAAAGGGGAAAAGCAAAAACGCTCGCGCGTCACTGTAAAGACCGTAAAAAAGGAAGGTGCCGACAAAGTGTTCTCAGCCAATAAAAACGGAGACCTCACCAAAGCCAAAACAGAGGAAGCACCGGCTGCGAAAGAACAACCCAAAACTGTGGAAGCACCCCAAGAACCGACCATAGAAGCTGCAACGCCGGCGCCAGCCAAAGAAGCCGCCGTACCCAAACGCAAACCGGGACGCCCCCGCAAGGTAAAGGAAGAGACTGCCGCACCCCAAGCAACGGAAACCCCGAAGGTTGCCGAACCGGAATTGAACTTCGAGGCTAAAGCTCCGAAAACGGAACCCCAAGCGGAAGCTAAAAAAGTGGAAGCTAAAAAAGCCGTGAAGAATATCGTACCGGACGAAAGCCCTATCCTGGCCGAAGCGGCAGATGACTTCATCCCCATTGAAGACCTCCCTACGGAAAAAATAGAATTGCCATCCGAACTTATCGGCAAATTCGAAGCGACCAAAGCAGAAACTCCCGCAACTCCCACTCCTGCCGTTGCCCCTGCCGAACTGCAACCGCAACAGCCACAACGCCCACGCCTCCGTCCCCGTGACAACAACAACCCATATAATAATAACAACAATAATAACCGTACCGGTGGCTATAACCAACAGCGCCCCGTGCAGCAGCGCCCTGCACAACCGTATAACAACGGAGAGAACTATCCCGCCGCTCCGGAACGCAAACCCGTAATAGAACGCGAGAAGACGTACGAATTCGATGACATCCTCACCGGAACCGGTGTACTGGAAATCATGCAGGATGGCTACGGCTTCCTCCGTTCCTCCGATTACAACTATTTGTCCTCACCGGACGATATTTACGTATCACAATCACAAATCAAATTGTTCGGCCTGAAAACCGGTGATGTGGTAGAAGGCGTAATCCGTCCCCCGAAAGAAGGCGAAAAGTACTTCCCGCTGGTAAAAGTATCCAAAATAAACGGACGTGACCCGGCTTTCGTACGCGACCGCGTACCGTTCGAGCACCTCACCCCCCTCTTCCCGGACGAGAAGTTCAAGCTTTGCAAAGGCGGATACTCCGACTCTATGTCGGCCCGTGTCGTAGACTTGTTTGCCCCCATCGGCAAAGGTCAGCGTGCCTTGATTGTGGCACAGCCCAAAACCGGTAAGACCATCTTGATGAAAGACATAGCCAACGCCATTGCCGCCAATCATCCGGAAGTCTACATGATTATGCTGCTCATCGACGAACGCCCGGAGGAAGTTACCGACATGGCGCGTACCGTCAATGCGGAAGTAATCGCCTCTACCTTCGACGAACCGGCAGAACGCCACGTGAAGATTGCCGGCATCGTCCTTGAAAAAGCAAAACGCATGGTGGAATGCGGACACGATGTTGTCATCTTCCTCGACTCCATCACCCGCCTGGCACGTGCCTACAACACCGTATCCCCGGCTTCCGGCAAAGTGCTTTCCGGTGGTGTGGATGCCAACGCATTACATAAGCCCAAACGCTTCTTCGGTGCAGCACGTAACATCGAGGGCGGCGGTTCACTGACCATCCTTGCCACTGCCTTGATTGACACTGGCTCAAAGATGGACGAGGTTATCTTCGAAGAATTCAAGGGTACGGGTAATATGGAGTTGCAGCTCGACCGCAACTTGTCCAACAAGCGTATCTTCCCGGCTGTCAATATCGTTGCCTCCAGCACCCGCCGCGACGACCTGCTGCAAGACAAGCAGACACTGGACCGCATGTGGATTCTCCGCAAGTACCTTGCCGACATGAATCCGATAGAAGCCATGGACTTCGTAAAAGACCGTCTGGAGAAGACCAAAGACAACGACGAATTCCTGATGAGCATGAACAGTTAACAACAACTGCATACAGATATTGTACAAAAGCTTCCATTTACGTTCATAAACGTAGGTGGAAGCTTTTTTTATATCCGTTTTTTCATACATTTGCCACCATACAATAACCTTGAACAAATAAAATCCAAATCTGATGAAAACGATTCACTCTTTTATGGGAATGGCATTGTGCAGCTTTCCGGTAATGGCACAGCAATCGCCCAATTTTCTTATTATCCAATGCGACCATCTGACCCAGCGGGTAGTAGGCGCATACGGTGCCGACCCCAGCTGCACTCCACCTATAGACCGAATTGCCTCCCAAGGTGTAACATTTGCCAACGCATACGTGGGATGCCCCCTCAGCCAACCGTCACGCGCTGCCTTATGGAGCGGACTGATGCCGCATCAAACCAATGTACGTTCCAACTCGGCCGAACACATCAATCCTCCGCTGCCCGACAGCATTCCGACCCTGGGAAGCCTCTTCACCGCCAACGGTTATGAGGCCGTCCACTTTGGCAAAACCCATGACATGGGTTCCCTAAGGGGATTCCGCCACAAGGAACCGGTTGCCAAGCCCTTCACCGACCCCGAATTTCCCGTCAACAATGACAGCTTTCTGGATGTAGGAACCTGCGAGGATGCCGTGGCCTATCTCAGCAATCCACCGCAAGAACCTTTCATCTGCATAGCCGATTTCCAAAACCCGCACAATATCTGCGGATATGTAGGCGAAAATAAAGGGGAGCACATAGATAGCCCCATCAGTACCCCACTCCCGCTACTACCCGAAAACTTTGAAGTGGAAGACTGGGAAAAACTTCCGTTGCCCATTCAGTACATCTGCTGCAGCCACCGGAGGATGATGCAAGCCGCCCACTGGAACGAGGACAATTACCGGCACTACGTCGCCGCCTTCCAGCATTACACGCGGATAGTGGCCAGACAGATAGAGAGTGTACTGGAAGCCCTCTACTCCACTCCCGCCGGCAAAAATACAATTGTCATTGTACTGGCAGACCACGGAGACGGAATGGGGTCACACCGCATGGTAACCAAGCAGGTCAGCTTTTACGAAGAAATGACAAATGTGCCCTTCATCATAGCCGGTCCCGGCATTCATCCCCGTCAAAAACCGGTGGAAGATTTACTGACCCAACCCACTATCGACCTGCTGCCCACTCTCTGTGAACTGGCAGGCATTCCGGTGCCTTCCTCCAAGCCCGGCATCAGCCTTGCCCCTTTTCTGCAAGGCGAGAAGCAAAAGAGGCAGCACCCCTATGCAGCCTCCGAATGGCACAGTGAATACGAAGTGACCGTCAGCCCGGGACGGATGATACGCAGTCCCAGATACAAATACACACACTATCTGGAAGGCAACGGGGAAGAACTGTATGATATGCTGAAGGATAAAGGAGAAAGACGAAACCTTGCCCATGACCCCAAATACTCAAAGATTCTGGCCGAGCACCGGGCACTGCTGGACGACTACATCCGCCGCACACAGGACGACTACCGAAGCCTGAAAGTTGAAGCCGACAAGAGATGGCGCAGCCACGCACCGGGATATCCCAACCACGAAGGACCCTGCGCCAGAGACATTATCAATAGAAAGTAAGCAAAAAGAACTAAAAAAAACAGAATAATATAGATGATTATCAGTGCCTTGACCGGCACTTCCATTCTTTTCGCCCATCCCGCTGCAAGTCTTCAATAATATTCTGCTTCAAAAGAAGGCAGTTAAAGGGATTTTTTGTACTTTTGCGCCTCAATAAGAGTAATTTGTAATTTAGTAATTGTAATTAGATACTATGTTCGATAATTTAAGCGAGAGACTTGAAAGGTCGTTTAAAATTTTGAAAGGTGAGGGCAAAATCACCGAAATCAATGTTGCGGAAACCCTGAAAGACGTACGTAAGGCACTTTTGGATGCCGACGTGAACTATAAGGTAGCCAAAAACTTCACCGATACCGTTAAGGAAAAAGCCTTGGGACAAAACGTGCTGACAGCCGTTAAGCCCAGCCAGCTGATGGTAAAAATCGTACACGATGAACTGACCCAGCTCATGGGCGGCGAGACTTCTGAAATAAACCTCGACTCCAAGCCTGCCATTATCCTAATGTCCGGTTTGCAAGGCTCTGGTAAAACAACTTTCTCCGGAAAGCTGGCCCGCATGCTGAAGAGCAAGAAGAACAAAAAGCCGTTATTGGTGGCTTGTGACGTGTACCGTCCTGCCGCTATCGAGCAGTTGCGTGTACTGGCTGAACAGATTGACGTACCGATGTACTCGGAAGCGGACAGCAAAAATCCGGTAGCCATTGCCCAAAATGCCATCCAAGAAGCCAAAGCCAAAGGTTACGACCTTGTAATTGTCGATACAGCCGGTCGTCTGGCAGTGGATGAGGAGATGATGAACGAGATTGCCGCCATCAAGAAGGCCATCAATCCGGACGAGATTCTGTTCGTAGTGGATTCAATGACCGGTCAGGATGCAGTGAATACCGCTAAGGAATTCAACGAACGGCTCGACTTCAATGGTGTAGTATTGACCAAACTGGATGGTGATACCCGCGGTGGTGCCGCCCTTTCTATCCGTTCGGTGGTAAACAAGCCCATCAAGTTTGTAGGTACCGGTGAAAAGCTGGATGCCATCGACCAGTTCCATCCCTCACGTATGGCCGACCGTATTCTCGGTATGGGTGACATCGTATCTTTGGTGGAACGTGCGCAGGAACAATATGACGAGGAAGAAGCCAAACGCCTGCAAAAGAAGATTGCCAAGAACCAGTTCGACTTCAACGACTTCCTGAGCCAGATTGCACAAATCAAGAAAATGGGTAACTTGAAGGAACTTGCCTCCATGATACCGGGCGTAGGTAAAGCCATCAAGGATATAGACATTGACGACAATGCCTTCAAGAGCATTGAAGCCATCATCTACTCCATGACTCCGGAAGAACGCAGCAATCCGGCCATTCTGAACGGTTCACGCCGCCAGCGCATTGCCAAAGGTAGCGGTACGAATATTCAGGAAGTAAACCGCCTGCTGAAACAGTTTGACCAGACCCGCAAGATGATGAAGATGGTCACTGGCAGCAAGATGGGTAAGATGATGCCGAAACTTAAAAGATAAGATAACAGCCTATGACACTGATTGATGGAAAAGCAATTTCAGAGCAAGTAAAGCAAGAGATTGCAGCAGAAGTAGCCGAGATAGTGGCTCGTGGGGGTAAACGCCCGCATCTGGCCGCCATTCTTGTAGGACACGATGGAGGTAGCGAAACCTACGTCGCCGCCAAAGTAAAGGCATGCGAAGTTTGCGGATTCAAGTCCTCACTTATCCGCTACGAGGCAGACGTTACTGAAGAGGAACTGCTCGCCAAGGTACGCGAATTGAACGAGGATGCGGATGTGGACGGTTTCATCGTACAGCTTCCCTTGCCCAAGCATATCTCCGAGCAGAAAGTGATTGAAACCATCGACTACCGTAAGGATGTGGACGGTTTCCATCCCATCAATGTGGGACGGATGTCCATTGGTCTTCCCTGCTATGTATCCGCTACCCCCAACGGTATCCTCGAACTGCTGAAGCGCTATCAGATAGAGACTTCAGGCAAGAAATGCGTGGTATTGGGACGCAGCAACATTGTAGGCAAACCCATGGCTGCCCTGATGATGCAGAAAGCTTATCCCGGCGATGCCACAGTGACCGTATGCCACAGCCGCAGCAAAGACCTGGTAAAGGAATGCCAGGAAGCGGACATCATCATTGCTGCGTTGGGACAACCGAACTTTGTTAAGGCGGAAATGGTCAAGGAAGGCGCTGTCGTTATTGATGTAGGTACTACCCGTGTGCCCGATACCTCCAAGAAATCCGGATTCAAGTTGACCGGTGATGTGAAATTCGACGAAGTAGCTCCCAAATGTTCATTCATTACCCCCGTACCGGGAGGCGTAGGTCCCATGACCATCGTTTCCCTTATGAAGAATACATTGCTCGCCGGCAAGAAAGCAATCTACCAATAACAAGGCGATGAAAACGCTCGCCGTCTTCATTGTTGTCCTACTGTATAGCGTAACCCTTTCCTCGCAGGAAAGGATTACGCTATTATTTGTCGGCGACCTGATGCAGCACCAGGCACAAATAGACGCTGCACATGTATCTGAAGGAAAATATGACTACTCCTCCTGCTTCTCCCTCATAAAAGAGCAAATATCCCAGGCAGACCTCGCCATAGGAAATCTGGAAGTCACATTGGGGGGCAGGCCCTATCGGGGCTATCCTATGTTCAGCGCCCCCGATGAATATCTTCAGGCCATAAAGGACGCCGGATTCGATATTTTACTGACAGCCAACAACCACTGTCTGGACCGTGGAAAAAAGGGAATGGAGCGTACCATACAATTGCTTGACTCCTCCGGTATTCGTTACGCAGGCACCTACAAGAATCTGTCGGAGCGCAGGCAACGCTATCCCCTGTTCATCAACAGAAACGGCTTTCGCATTGCCCTACTCAACTATACTTACGGCACCAATGGTATCAAGGCTACCTCTCCCAATATCGTAAACTATATTGATAAGAATACCATCCTGCAAGATATCCAAAGTGCCAAGGCACGCCAACCGGATGCCATTATTGCCTGCATGCATTGGGGAGAGGAATATCAGTCCCTTCCCAACCGTGAGCAACGCGAACTGGCCAACTGGTTGCTCCAACAAGGCGTAACACATATTATCGGTTCACACCCTCACGTCATTCAACCGATGGAACTACGTACCAACGGTACCGAACAGCACATCATAGTCTACTCCTTGGGAAACTTCATTTCCAATATGAGCAAGGCCAACACTGACGGCGGCCTCATCTTCACTTTGCAGTTGGAGAAACATCCTCTCCCCCAACCCATCCGTCCCTCTTACACCGGTCAGAGTCAGACGCCCCTGCCAGACTCCAATCCTCTGCCTTTTCCATACTGTCGTGTTTCCTATTGTGGATATAATCTGGTCTGGACCGGCCGGCCGGAACTTACTAAAGAAAAAAATTACATTCTTTATCCTGCCAGTTTTCCTACAGAACATTTAACGCCGGAAGCTCGTAAACACCTGGAAATCTTTGTCAAAAGCTCTCGAAAGCTGCTCCAGCAGCACAATATAGGTATCTACGAGAAGAAAAAATAATGCAGAAATCTCAAAAATTTTCGTCTCATTCTTTGCAATATTAAAGATTATCCCTATCTTTGCACCGCATTTAAGAAATGCACTAACATGGTGGCTGTAGTTCAGTTGGTTAGAGCGTCAGATTGTGGTTCTGAATGTCGTGGGTTCGAGTCCCATCTGCCACCCGCAAAGAAGAGGAAATTCGAAAGAATATTCCTCTTTTTTTGTTATTGTCCAAACAATCCCCCAAAGGGAGGCAACGTGGAATCAATGTAAAAAATTGTAGGGATACTCCTCACAGAGTATCCCTACATCATAGGAAGGAATCAATTACCTAAACCAGTCCTTGTACAAAAGAGTTTACTTTCTCAAAATGTTCAAAATAGCTGGAAACTTATTCCGATATTTTGCATTCTGTATCAATCACACTTAATAGTACTTCCTTCCTTACTTTATCAAGCCAGTGATAAGACAACCCGTTATCACCTTATAGAAATAAGAATACAAAAAGAATATTTCATCTTTCAAAAAACATTCTATACCAATAACTCTACTATTTTCGATTTCCGACATGCAAATATAACCCTTTTTGTTTATACGAAAAGCAAAATCAGTTATCTTTGCAAAGATGAAATTCAATCAAATATGAAAATTCTCTGGATAGACCTCAATAGCTCGTATGCACACTCTTCGTTGGCACTCCCTGCACTGCACGCACAAATAGCAAAGAACAATTCCGTAAAATGGGAAATCGTATCTGCCACCATCAATGAAAACGTAGGAATGATTGTCGACGAAATATACCGGCACCAACCCGACATCATTGCCGCAACGACATGGTTGTTCAACCACGAACAACTGTTGCACATCACAGCGAGATTAAAAGCATTGCTTCCCAATAGCTACTTCATCTTGGGTGGACCTGAATTCTTAGGAAACAATGAAGACTTTCTGCATAAAAACCCTTTCATCGACTGTGTATTCAGGGGAGAGGGAGAAGAAGCATTCCCCCAATGGCTGTCTTGCTGGAACCAGCCGGAAAAGTGGAACAGTATTCCGGGACTCTGCTATATGAATCCTCAAAAGCAATATATAGACAACGGCATAGCCCGTGTACTTAACTTTTCACGGCTCGTACCACCGGAAAACAGCTGTTTTTTCAACTGGAGCAAACCATTCGTACAACTGGAGACTACCCGAGGCTGTTTCAACACATGCGCATTCTGCGTCAGCGGTGAAGAAAAACCGGTGCGCACACTGTCCATTGAAAGTATCCGTGAACGCCTTCAAATTATCCACAGTCATGGAATAAAAAACGTACGCGTCCTCGACCGGACCTTTAATTATAATCCGCGCCGTGCTAAAGAATTACTGCAACTTTTCCTGGAATTCAACCCGGACATATGCTTTCACTTAGAAATACACCCTGCACTATTATCCGAAGAGCTGAAAAATGAATTGAAAAAGCTACCTAAAGGATTGCTCCATCTCGAGGCCGGTATTCAAAGCCTGCGCGAACCGGTCCTCCAGAAAAGCCGTCGGATGGGAAGCCTGGAGGACTCACTGCAAGGTCTTCGTTTCCTATGTTCCCTACCCAATATGGAAACACACGCCGACCTCATTGCCGGCTTGCCTCTATACCACCTATCCGAAATATTTGAAGATGTGCGTACACTTGCCGGATACAATGCCGGCGAGATACAGCTTGAATCCCTGAAGTTACTTCCCGGCACAGAAATGAGAAGAAGAGCGGAAGAACTAGGCATCCGATATTCTCCTCTCCCCCCTTATGAAGTGCTTCAAACAAATGAAATCAGTGTCAACGAGCTTCAAACAGCCCGGCAACTGTCACGTCTTCTGGATGGATTCTATAACACAACTGCTTGGCAAGCCATCACCCGCAAGCTGATTCTGGACGACAACGACTTCCTACGTCGCTTTCTGGAATTTTTAATCGATAAAAATCTTATAGACCAGCCCATGAGCCTGGAAAAGCGAGGCCTCGTACTCTATGAATTCTGCAGTATGCATTATCCGGCCTATAAAATCATGGTCACCATTGCCTGGATAGAGGCAGGCATGTCATTAAAGAAAAAACCAGCAGAGAAAGTCAAGACCAAGCGCCAGATGCCACCGGAATATTGGGAAGTCATCTATGGAAACTACAAAGAAAGCCTCCGCTTATGTTTTCTACCCATTGACGACAATACCCAAAATGGTTATTGGTTCGGCTTCGAATCGGAAATACAAAAAGCAGAACCAGTATTCAAAGCCAAAGGAATAATGGAGAGGTGTCAAAATACACAATCACCGCAGATTAACACAAATAAAAGTTCTTGATTATCAGAAATTCTATAGCAATCTGTGTAACCTGCGGCGAGTTATGCCCTCATTTCTTCTCCTATCCGCAGTGGAAATACTTCTCGACCAGTTTCAGCATCTCCTCCGGACTGTCTTGTATCTCTGCACGCAAGGTTCTATCCTCGTAAGAACGCAGTTTGGAAATAACCCCATCAACCATTGCAGGACTGAACACATGATATTGCTCAAAGACAGCACGCTGTCTTTCCAAACAATCGGCAGAAGCGGCACAACTGTCAGGAAGCTGTTCCAGTTGTTTCAACTTATCTTCATTTTCTTTCTTGTGGATATTTACATTGACATATGTTTTTTCTGCAATTCCTAAAGCATCGTCTATCTCAAATCCATAACGGCAAGCTACAGCAAGTCCGGCAATCAATTGATACAAATCGGCCGAACCGTCAGGCGAACGCATTTCCACCGTCTGTTTCTGTGTAGTATCATAATGACTTGGGGTCTCCAACGGATTTGCCAACATGCACATATCCGTTTTTGCCGACCAGCCCAACGGAACGCGTACCAATACCGAACGGTTGCGGTCGCCCCAGCAAATGTTGGTCGGTGCTTCCTGATGAGGAACCAGACGAAAATAGGAAGTAGGATTTGTATTACCGAAAGCCGTAATGGAAGAAGCCAGCTTCATCATGCCCGCAATGGCCTTACGGGCTGTTTCAGAAAGTGCCCCATCTTTCAGCATCTGGTTCTGCCCGTCCTTCATGATACGCATATGTATATGCAATCCGGAACCGGCTTTTCCTGCCGTGATTTTCGGTGCAAAAGTAATGTTATATCCATACTGGCTAGCCAGATTACGAATAACCCATTTTGCTATCACCAGTTGGTCAGCAGCCTCCTCGGCACGCACCGGCAGGAACTCTATTTCATTCTGCTCATAAATCTTATCGTCCAGCGTAAAATTACCGACTTCAGAATGCCCATACTTTATCTGTCCGCCTGCCTGCGCAATATATGACATACATTCCGTACGGAAATCATTGAACTTGGCATAAGGGGCCGATTCGTGATAACCACGCTGGTCGGTAGCCGGGAACAATCCGTCATTTTCAGAAATGACATAATATTCCAATTCTCCCATAGCCTGAAATTCCATCCCCGTAACCGTAGTGAATGCCTGACATGCCTTACGCAGGGTATATTCCGGAGAACTTTCCAGCGGTTCACCATCCTTATTGAAATAAGAACAGAGCATTGACAGTGTGGGCAATTCAGAAAAAGGGTCTATAAAAGCGGTCCGGAAACGCGGCACTACATACAAATCACTGCTACCGGCCTCTATAAACGGAAACAAGCTGGAACCATCTACGCGTTCACCACATGTAAGTATGGCATCAAGGTATGCTTCATTATTGATGACAAAGTTCAGTGTCTTCAGTCTCCCGTCTGCCGCAGGATACATGAAGTTCACCATACGAATGTCGTTCTCCTTTATATAGGAAACAATGTCTGCTTTCGTAAATTCGGAAGCCGGTTTTTGAAGGGCAGCCACCAATAGATTGGGGCTCATGGATAATTCCTGGTTCATAATACGCTGATTGTTTTTAGTTTTCTATATGGTTAACAAAACACATGCAATTTTCTGTCACAATAAAAAACTGCTGTTTCGCAAAGATACTAAAAGTTGTATCAGAAAAAAAACAAACAACCTAAATCTTATCAGAGAGCCTCAACCTTTTCCGTCGTATCCCCACTTCACGTAAATAGCCCCCCAAGCAAATCCTGCTCCGAATGCTGTAAAAATCAGTTTATCCCCCTTTTTCAGCTTATCCTCGAAATCCCATACACACAATGGAAGCGTGCCGGCACTTGTATTTCCATACCGTTCTATATTGACCATTACCTTTTCAGGAGATACTCCCAAGCGTTGCGAAACAGCAGTAATTATACGCATGTTTGCCTGATGGGGAATCACCCAGTCAATGTCCTCCTTCGCCAAGTGATTCCTCTCCATGACCGCCTCACAAGCATCCGCCATATTGGCCACAGCATATTTAAAGACTGTACGTCCTTCTTGATAAATATAATGCATCCGATTGTCCAGTGTATAGTAAGATGGAGCACATACGGAGCCTCCCGCTTTGATATGTAAAAAGGGCAGACCTTTCCCGTCTGTTCTCAATACGGCATCCATTACTCCCATACCTTCCCGGGTGGGTTCCAGCATGAAAGCGGCAGCACCGTCACCAAAAATCGGACAAGTGGCACGATCGGTATAATCAATCACCGACGACATTTTATCAGCCCCTACTACAATGACCTTCTTGTATTTTCCCGAACGGATAAAATTGGCTCCAGTTTCCAATGCATACAAAAAGCCACTACAAACAGCCTGCATATCAAAAGCAAAAGCATTCTTAAGCTTTACTCTCTCACATAATATGGATGCTGTTGAAGGAAAATGATAATCGGCCGTTGTAGTGGCCACAATCACCAAATCAATATCATCAGGATTAGATTTTGTACGTTGCATTAATTGTTTTACAGCTTTACGGGCCATATACGAAGTCCCCAATCCTTCTTCGTGCAAGATACGTCTTTCCTTTATACCGATACGCCCCATTATCCACTCATCTGTCGTATCTACCATTTTGGATATTTCTTCATTGGTCAGAATATAGTCAGGAACATACCCTCCCACTCCCGTAATTACTGCATTTATTTTCTCCATTAATTCTAGCTAGTTTAGTATTGGAATCGGCTCAAAGATAATATTCTTAAAACGCCGAGCGCAAATATACTGAAAAGAGGGTAAAATCCAATAAAGGAAGAACAAAAAGACACTCCCGACAAACTATCACATGGATATACAAAAAAAATCAACTGTCCTTTTTCTATCATTCTTTTGTCAATTTTGTATCAATGAGTTTGAGCAATACAGACTAAATTTGCATAATAAAATGTATCGGGCATTTAAAGAGCTAGTAACTAATCAAAAATACATACAAATAAAATTAACATAACATTTTTATATCTTATGAAACAAAACCGCTTAATTAGTATTGGGACTTTCATTTTAGTGCTTGCACTTTCAGGCCTTATGACAGGTTGTATGGAGAAAGACGTATACGACCCGAATCGTAAAAAAGAACCTCTTCCTGACCCGGATAAATATTTCGGCTTTGAGATGCGCAGTGATGTCCGGCTTTCTGTCAACTATGACATTTACGGGTTTACTCCTTTGATAGAAATTTACGGTGAAAATCCGATGGAAACAGTGGAAGGTACGCCGATAAAGAAAGAGGGTATAGAAGCCTTGTTCAAAACCTATACCGACAACAGCGGTAAGTATGAGGGAAAAATGCAGCTTCCTACCTATCTTAATAAAGTTTATTTATATACTGCGACATGGGGATTGCCGGGATGCATAGAACTTGAAATTAAAGACAATGCTGTCATTTTTGACATGTCGGCAAAATCAAATCCTAAAACAAAGTCTGTCACTCGCGCTTCGTCTGATGTACCTTATTTAGTAAACAAATCCCAAAATCTATACTCACTGTGCTATTGGGGAGAAGGAGGTCAGCTGGACAGCCAATATATGACAAAGGAAAAAAATATTGGTGATGAAAGTGTTTTGGATTTGGCAGACCGGATGAAAACATTCTTCAATAAAGGCGGACAAGACAATTCAAAATTACTTGGTAATGGAAAAACTATTAATATTTCGATAAAGGAGGACAACACCGCATTAAATCTCATTTTTCTCAATCGAAGTGCAAGTTATAATAATACTTTCGGATATTATTTTTATAAAACCGGAACGTCCGTCGATGTAGACCAAGTGAGGAAATACATTATATTCCCCAATGTGTCTTTTGACTGGTATGGCGGCCAAATATTGATTTTAGAATCCGGAAATAAAGTTCGTCTGCTTTACTTCGATGAAGACGGCCAAGCCCATGATACATTCCCAGCAGGATATACAGCAGGCTGGTTTCTTTATGCCGACGGTTTTAAGAACGGTTATGGAAATAATTTAGAAGATTATCTTAAATTGCCTGATTTATATAATCCATACGATTCAAATCTTCGCACTTCCAATCCCAAAAACAACATGCCAGCCTTTGTCTCTGTTAAAGACCCCAAAAGCGGCAAGACGATTCTTGGAGCAGAAGATGGTGTAAATCAAAGCTACTGTGACCTTTTATTTTATGTAGATGCTACTCCGGGAAGTTCTATTGACGATCCTGAAAGGCCGTCTATTCCCGATGAAGGTGATAAAGAAGAACCAAAACCCGATGAAGATGAAAATGTTACCGGCACACTGGCATTCGAAGATATTTGGCCTTCCGGTGGCGATTATGACATGAATGACGTAATTGTAGAATACGAACGCAAAGTCTATTTCGACAAAAAGAATATAGTAACGAAGATCGTTGACGAATTCACTCCGGTACATGATGGCGCTACATATGTTAACGCATTTGCCTATCAGATAGATGCAGCACAAATTGGCGATAAAATCACTTTGCCGGAAGGTGCAATATTGGAAAAAGAGACTTCGTCCATTATCGTAATGTCCAATGCCAAACAGAATATAGGTAATAAATATGTAGTCACCAGAGAATTCAACGGTTCTTTCCTAAAGAATCAGCTATTGTCCTATAATCCATACATCATCGTAAAATATTCACAAGGAAAGCGGAATCGCACAGAAGTTCATCCTGTCTCTTATACACATCTGACGCTGCCGACGAATAGAGAGGTG
>ENA-OZET01000164-OZET01000164.1-human-gut-metagenome-genome-assembly--contig:-NODE-164-length-16849-cov-5.497142_pt1 | contig 16849 bp, 14 predicted proteins | sample MGYA00244610_ERZ653618 | MGnify/ENA primary metagenome ERZ653618 (study PRJEB26926, sample SAMN06165091) | human gut metagenome | biome: ENVO:00009003; feature: ENVO:2100002; material: ENVO:00002003...
TTTAATGAACTGGACGAAGATAACAGAAGACTTGTTGTCAGGGGAGACATCAAACAGTGGAATCAAATGTTGGCAGAGACAGCACATAATGCAGGAGTTATTACGAATGAGGAATTTGCGATTTTTCAAAATGCAGGATATATGGGACTATACGGTGGATTAGATGTTGATGATATTCAAACAAAGATGCTTTTAGACCAATGTTGAAGGTAATTTGGCAGCAGTTTATCAGAGTCTCTTTGGTGGAGATGTATATCCGTCATTAGAGGAAAAAGTAGCTAATTTATTATTTAATGAAATTGGTAAATCGGGATTTGTTGAATTAGTAAATCTCAAGTTTTGGAGGTACAGAGAATGATAAATCTAGTAGCACTTCCGTGTTTATGTGTAGATGTTTTTGATGGAACTGATGAACTATATGCTGGCGGTGAAGCCCTTAATTTTGCAGCCCATGCATCAAAATTTGAGGAGTTCAATGTTTCAATATTGGGTGCGGTTGGACAGGATTCTTACGCAAAATTTATTATGGATTCTATTTCTGATAAGAGAATAGATGTAAGCCACGTAAGAGTAGAAAAGGATAAAGTAACAGCGAATAATCGTACATATCTTACAGCTGGCGGTGACAGATATTACAAAGATGATTCGTGGACGGGTGATATTGTTGATAAAATGATATTGGACCATGATGAATTGGAGTTTATCAAAAAATCAGATGTTGTATTTGTACATTTTTGGGCAGGCTGTTTTGGACAAATTATAGATTTAAAAAAGAATAATAACTTCAGATTGGCAGTGGATTTTGTAGAATATCGTAATTTTAAAGAGATGGAAAAATATGCACCATATATAGATTATTTCATGATTAGTGGAGAGAAATCAATTCTCCCAATATTTGAGGCGTTTTCAAAGAAGTATAAAGGACTATTTAATGTGTCTTTAGCTGATAAAGGAAGTGTTACATATCATAATGGTGAAAAGTATTTTGTTCAAGCTAATGAAGTTAAAGAAGTAATTGATACTACAGGTTGTGGAGATAGCTACCATGCAGGATTTGTATGTTCACATTTGATAAATGGGAATATTTATGAGGCTATGAGAGTTGGGACAGAATTAGCAACAGAGACTCTGTCTCATTATGGTGGATTTTAACAAATTCCCGTTTGTAGAATTCAAAAATTTAATATGAAATGCGAGATAGAGCGTATGGAAATAATCCATACGTTCTATTTTTTGCCTTTTTGAAAAAAGTGATTAAAAAACTATTGACATTTTGTTACTAGTATTGCTCCTGTTGACTTTCGCATGGAAATTTCACGGTAAATGTAATACTTTCCTCTGCACTCTCTGCTGTGATCGTTCCACCATGCAATTCCACAATCTCCTTCGAGATAGCAAGTCCCAATCCTGCACCACCACTTGTCGAAGACCGGGCAGAGTCTAACCGGAAGAACTGTTCAAAGATACGGGATAACTTCTCCGGTGATATCGTCTTACCATGGTTCGATACCTGTATTACAATACTTTCATCCTCTGTGCAAAGCTTCAAACAGATCGGTGTATTGGCATAACTGTAATTCACCGCATTACGGATCAGATTATCAAATACCCGCTCCATCTTATCCGAATCACAGACAAATTCTACATCCGGAATGATTTCAGATTGCCAGGTAAGTCCTTTTTCCTGCAAAACCGGGAGAAATTCACTCATGATCTGTTCTAACATCAGGCTTAGATTGATCCGCTCTTTGTCTAACTCAATCGCCGTCAGGTTGAATCTCGTAATATCAAAGAATTCATTGATCAGATCTTCTAACCGTTCTGCCTTTGTAAGTGCAATTCCAGTATATCTTGCCCGAAGTTCCGTAGACAATTGCGGTTCATCCTGTAATAAAGTCAGGTAACCGATCACACTGGTTAGCGGCGTCTTCAGATCATGTGCCAAATATACGATCAGATCATTCTTCCGTTGTTCTGCTTCTTTCGCCGCTCTGGCATTGTGCAATGCCTGTTCTCTTGTCGCATTTAACTGTATCTGTACATCCTTCAGTGCCGGTGATAACCAGATCGTATCTTCCGGCAGCATGGCAAGCTGTTCCGATGCCTCTACTACTTCATCCAAGTAGCCAAGTGCACGCTTGAAAAATCTTCTTGTAATAACCGCCCACCCTACTGCGAACAGGATTCCTACAAATACATAGGTATACTCATCGATCAGATTGAGCAATGGCCACAATGTATCGGTCGGATACCAGATTCTGGATTGCAATATCATATAAGACACATAGATCACTGCAACCAATATCACACCATACACGATCAAAGCCAATATATAGCCCCACATCAATCGTGTAGTTAGTCTGCCTTGTCCAAAATGTCGTTTTTTCTTATGCTTCAATGGTATATCCAACCCCCCAGACTGTCTTTACGTATCGTGGTTTTCTCGCCGGTTCCTTCATCTTCTCCCGAAGTCTTGCAATATGTGCCATCACGGTATTATTCTGATCTAAGAATTTCTCACCCCACACCTGCTCAAATAATTCTTCCGAAGACACCACATTACCACGTCTTTCACACAGATACCAGAGAATATCAAATTCCATCGGTGTCAGGTTCAGTAATTCTCCATTCAATGTACAGCTATGACTGCTCTTTGAGATATGTAAAGATCGGATGTCAATACTGTCTTCTACCTCTTCCGCTCCATTATACCGCTTATACCGCCGTAACTGTGTCTTCACTCTTGCTACTAACTCTAACGGGTTAAATGGTTTCGTGATATAATCATCTGCGCCAAGAGTAAGCCCCATGATCTTATCCATGTCCTCTACTTTTGCAGTCAGCATAATGATTGGAAAATAATGCTGCTCCCGGATCCGTTTACAGATCTCAAATCCATCCATATCCGGCAGCATCACATCTAACACCGCAAGATCCGGCGGATTCAAAAGTGCACTTTCCAATGCTTCCTTTCCATTATAGAACTTCGTCACTTCGTAGTTATCATTCAGTAGATAGACCTCGACCAGATCAGCAATCTCTTTCTCATCGTCTACCACCAATATTCTCTCGCTCATTTTCTACTCCCATCTTCATAACATCTTCTACCATTCGTAATGATGTAACTGTCCTTCCATCTGAAAATGAGAAAATCCATTCTGTCTTAATGCTTCATACAATACGATTGCAACCGAATTAGATAGATTCAGGGAACGGATATGATCTAACATCGGAATCCGCACACAGGTTTCCTTATTCTCTAACAGGATCTCTTCCGGGATTCCGGCACTTTCCTTGCCAAACATAATATAGCAGTCTTCCTCATAATGCACATCCGTATAAGTCTGTTTCGACTTCGTTGTCGCCATATAGACCTTCGCGCCCGGATTCTTCTCTAAGAAATCCTCATAGCTTACATATGTGGTCACATCTAACTTATCCCAGTAATCCATTCCTGCTCTCTTGATCATCTTATCATTGATCCGGAACCCCAAAGGCTCGATCAGATGCAGTCTCGCTCCGGTTGCCACGCATGTCCTTCCGATATTTCCTGTATTTGCCGGCATCTCCGGCTCATGTAACACAATGTTGATCATGATATGTTCCTCCTGATTATCTTCTCACATTTCCAACTCATTCTGTTATACCATATTCCCACATCATAGACAAGATTCACTCCAATCAAATAGTCTGATTGTGTATATGAATAAAGAGTCGCAAGCGACTCTTTTGCGCCCGCGCGGAATTGCGAAGCAATTATCTTCTTCTCCGCAAGGTGCGCATCCTTCGAGCGGTGCCCGTAAAACAGGAAAAAATTAAAAATCCCAATTTCTGCCAAGTCTGGAAAGGTCTTTTGTGATACAAACCGCTACATTGCCAGATTCAATTTCATCCAGCATTTTCTGAAAACCAGGGCGATCAAAGGTAGTGCCACTGTAGCCATCGTCTACGAAAAAAAGTCGGATTCGGAAAACGATTATCCTTGGCATATTGGAGCAGGATATTTTTCCGATTCACAATGGAGTTGCTATCGCCAGCCAGTGCATCCTCCTGAGAAAGTCTGCAATACAAAGCGGTAATTTTGTCTGTTGCTCTTAACATTTCTCTTTCCTCCTTCATCGGGGCAACTGTCAGTTCTTGGTTAGTTAATTTATTTCCAACTTAGGAATAATTCCACTATGCCATCTGTGGTCAATTCGTCCACAAGCCGAAATGCTCTTTTCCCATATTTGAACTTGTGCCCAACTTGGGTACAAGTGAAATTAAGAGTTCTCATGATCGGACCTGTTCCCAAATCGGGAACAAGTCAAAGAGCAGGAACCGTACCTCTCGCCAAATTGGCGAGAAGTTATTTTTATTCCCGACGAGTTGTCGGGAAGTTGTATGGTAACTTCAGACCAACTTGGTCCAAAGAAATATTGTATCGTTGCAGAAAAATGACTTCGTCCCAAATTGAGACGAAGTCATTTCATATAATTTTTATACTATGCTACCCAGTTATAACCGGTCATTGCCTGATCAACGATATGATCAAATACAAGCGTACTCTTTCTCAAGAAAATTTCTCTGTCGTAGCTTTCTGGCAAAAACTTATTCAGGATATAGACAATCTCACCCTTCACTCGTTCCTTCGGCTGCGGATCGTTTTGCCATCCAACAATGAACAACTCTTTTCGCTTCTCTGTAAGTGTGTTATAAAGTTCTTTCGCTGCCAACTTAACACGCTTTTCCTCATTCGCAGTAAGATGCTCTTTTCGCAGAAGGTCAAACAATTCCAACTCAGCTTCCGACAAATCTTCCTTGATATGTCGTTCTTCCTCTGCACGAAGTTCTTCCATCAACTTCAGAAGCTTCTCATAAAAATCATCATTTTGAGAGCCGCCGGCATTATACTCATCAATGATATTTCTGAAACGCTCTGCAAACTTTATGCGGGTTGTATTACGTCGCAACATCTTTTGAAGCTTTTCTTCAATATGCTTACGCAGATTAACGATTTCAAGGTTTTTGTTCTTCAGCTTTTTGAATTGAGATCTGAGTTCATCAATATCCAGCTTAGACAGATCAAGTTCTTTGCCTGCTCCTGTGATAGTGTATTTTCTTGCATCCGCTGCGGTAATAACACTCTGGTCCAGCAGTTCATTAATTCTGGCTTGTGCCGCTTCAATCTTTTCAGGACGGATTTTGCCATCGATGACTCCCTTTAGATAAAGAATGGCATCTTTGTATGCAGGCTCAAAATCCATCTTGAAAATATCCGGTCGTAGGGATTCGTACAGACCATCAACGGTATTTGCCATTACAGCAAACTCATTCTTCACATCATCATTACCAACAATGGTATTTGCATAATCCTCAAACAGAGACAAATTCTTGAATGTATCGCCATCTTCAACAACCTTATTTAGATCTACATCATGACTCATGCAGAAAGTTTTGGTCAGGTCGATTGCTTCGTGCAGCTGCCCCAAAAGCTTGTCCACGTCTTTTACTGGCATTAAGCCACCGTCATCAGACGCATAATCAGCCAGAGCACGTTTCAGATACTTGAACACATCCAAATAGTCGATGATTAAACCACATTCCTTGCCGTTATATACACGGTTGGCACGGGCAATGGTCTGCATCAGCGTATGACCTTTCATCGGCTTATCCAAATACAAGGTGGAGACAGACGGTGCATCAAATCCTGTTAGCCACATAGCGCAGACAAAAACCAATTGTAACGGATTGTTCGGGTCTTTGAAGTTATCCTCGATGTCAAAGCCATTTTCATCAACCTTGTTCATACGGTCACGATGCGGTTTTATGGACAATCCTTCTGCTGCAAATTTAGCTTCTTCGTCGGCATCTTCACTGATGACAACAGCCATTTCCACTTTGCGCATATAGTCCACAAGATCTTTCAGACGGAGTTTCTCAGCAGCATCCTTGGTTTTGGTGATCTGCGCATTTAACTTTTTAATTTCTTCTTTCCAGTAGTAGCTTACTTTATCGTACATCTTCACGGCAGTAAACTTGTCTACGGAAATAACCATGCCCTTTCCTCGGAAACCACGGCGAGGGAAATGGTAAACTATGTGCTGAGCAATGGCATCCAGACGATCATCACGCTTGATGACTTCCAGTTCCTTTGCATAGTGATTTTCCAGACGGCGCTGTTCTGCATCCGTCAGGTTTTCTTCTTCCAAAATTTCCGCAAAATCAGAATCAAGGAAATCGTTCTGCAACTCTACTTCAGGTACACGCTTCACATAGTAGAGCGGTACGGTAGCGTTATCCTTGATAGATTCTGCGAAATTGTATTCGCTGACATAATCACCAAACCACGCATTGGTCAGTCGCTTTGCTCCAAGCAGAGGTGTCCCTGTAAATGCCAGGAACTGTGCGTTCGGCAAGCCGGTGCGCATATTCTCTGCCAAATCTTTGTACTGAGTACGGTGAGCCTCGTCAACGATAACAATAATATCGTCACGCTCAGACAAAACAGGATATTTCTTTCCCTTGTCATATCTGAACTTATGAATCAGTGTAAACAGAATAGATTTGTTGGTTTTTAGTTCTTCACGCAGCTGCTTGCTATTCGCAGGCTGTACCTTATCCTTATCGGTAATAAACTCTGTACGCAGGAAGTTCTTATAAATCTGCGTATCCAAATCTTCACGGTCAGTAACGATAAGAAATGTAAAATTACCCGTACATTTATGCTTGATCTTACGAGCAAGCATAACCATAGAATAGCTCTTGCCGCTGCCTTGGGTATGCCAGAATACACCCAGTTTACCTTTCAATTCCTCACGACGCAGGAAAGCATTGTAGGCATTGTTCACTCCAAAGAACTGATGATTCTTTGCAATAATCTTTGTTCTGCGGCGATCGTAAAGAATGAAGTTCTCTATGTAATCCAGCAGATTTTTGGGCTCACAAAGACCGGCAATAAAATACTCTAAACTAGTGCAGTTCTCTCGGATGGCTTTTCTATCCGGGTTTTCTTTTTCGTTCTCCACCTTCAGCCATTCAAAGAAAAACTCATACCCTGCGGCAAAGCTGCCTAAGCGAGTTTCCATACCATTAGACAAAACGCAAATCTGGTTGTAGTTGAACAGATACGGTATATCCTTCAGATAATTCTTCAGATTGATGTCATAGGCATTCTTCACCGGGATATTGCTGTTTTTCAGTTCAATGAAAACCATCGGGAATCCATTGATGAAGATAATCAGATCCGGTCTGCGCCAATGAGTTTCACCCTTGATCCACATCTGAGAAGCAACCGTAAATGTATTGCTCAAAACATCATTATAGGACAGCAGACGGAGGATATTGGAGGTTTTCTTTCCGTTTTCGTTGTATTCTACAGTGATACCGTTACGGATCTTCTGATAGTTCTGGTAATTGGTTAACATTAAATCTCCAGAAACATGAGTGTGGCACAGCTCATCCACCACCGTGCGAACAGTCTGTTCCGGAATATCCGGATTGATCTGGCATAAGCTCTCGAACATTACATCCGGCAGAACAACTTGCTTCTTATCTTTACGTCCGGTTCCGTCAGGAAGTGTGTCCGGTTCTTCTGTCATACAGTTCAGAACAGTATAGTCATGCCGCTCCTGCAAAGCCTTAATGGCGGCTTGCTCAATCATATCTTCCGTTATGATTTTCGGCATAGAATCACCTCCAGTTTTTTAGGGGAGCTCAGGCGTATATTTACCCAAAGCTTCCAAAATGGCTTCTTTTTCACTACGCTTACTGCGTAGCAGATTTAATACCCTTTGTGGATAGTCACGACCTTTGATGCCAAATTTTTCTCCAACCTTCTTTGACATATCCTTAAAATTGAACACAGCAAGAATCTTTTCAGTTGTATCTGCCCCATCAAAAATCGCCTGTTTCTCAGTAAGGAATGTCGAAATATTCTGCTCCGAATATTTCAGGTCAATCTTATCCTTAATTTCTTTAGGCGTCAGTTTATGTTTTCCCAATTCAAACAATGATAACTGATGTTTCATTTCTTGTGCCAAAGCGAGTGCAACTTGATTATCTTTATTTTGGGAGAACAGATTGCCAATAAAATCTTTTGCTTGTTGTGCTGCTCCAGGATCACACGCCAATGCGGTCTCCATAATGTCAAGCAGTTCTGGCACCACGAATAAATTCTCCACTTCGGCAACATCAAGACAATAAATCCCATCACCACGTAATGCTGATATTTCATCTTCTGTTCTGAAATCTCGGTCTACAATTCCATATACATTTATTGCATTTAATTTTTCATATGTGCGCTTTGCTTTTACCAATCGAATTACCTCTTGGCAACCACCGCACGGAATAACATGATATCCTTTGTCTTTGTAAATTTCTTGATAAAGATAATGATCGTAACTGTTCTTAGTTCCCTCCACAAAAAGCACTTTTTGGCGAGTACCTATTATTTCATACAACAAATCTTCTGGAATGTCCTCGTAGTCAGCGCTATCCAGGAACTCATATTCCCAATCAGTCCCACTGTAACTCTTAACCCAAAGTATTTTAGCCTCGTTTCTGGACAAGGCAAAATTTAGGTCATGAGTAATGTACATAAATACACAGTCATTTCGTTCGGACTCCAGTCGTGTCCATAATTTATCAACGATAGATTTATGGATATGAAGTTCAGGTTCATCAACAATAAGCAATGTGTTTGGGCGCTGTACCAAGACCTGACAAATCATGTACAGCATGACACGTTCTCCATCGCTCATTTCTTTGCCATGGTACCTTTGGCTTTCATAATTTACGTGAACGCCATTTCCTGTCAGATCAATCTTCCTATGAGGAAGCAATTCGTTCCATATATCAGTTGCTTTCTCAACAACAGTCGTAATTGGCTCTGGGCGTTCAGTATTATCTTTAATTGCCTGCTTATCTCGTTGATGTGCTAACTGTAATTCTTTGTTTTCTTCAGAGAATAACAAGGAAAGTGCCTTATTAAAATCATCCAACAAGTTAGTTGCAGGGTTTGAACTGTATCTATAAACATTCTTTGTAGCTTGAGGTGTTGGATTTCCAAAAAACAAATCGGTTTGTGCACTTTCGTTATCTAAAATCGAAATGCTTTCCTTAATTGAAAGTGACTTCTGTGCAGCAATTCTATGAATAGGAATAATGCCTTTTGCATTTACACGACTGAATCTCGGATCATTCAATTCTTCAATTTTCACGCTAAGTCTTGTTTTTCCAGCACCATTAGCTCCTAATAATACAACTGGTTTTCCTGCTTCAAATTCATACTCCTCACTGTGAGGAAATTTTATCTTTAGTGTTCCCATACTTACACCTCCAGTTTGCCACTCATAAGGCGAGGTAACAGCATATCACGTTGTGCTGCCAGATTTAGATTTTTCTGATGTAACAGTCGCTTTTGTTCCACAATAGGCAAAACTTTGTCTACAAAAGCTTCCAGAATATCATCTTTAGGAACTAACAGTTTATATCTACGCATAAATGTCAAACCGACAAACTGCTGAGAAGCACCATTCGTTTGAGCACCAAAGATTTCCTGCATTGTTGAACTGGTCATCCAGTAATAAAGATATGCCGTATCTCTCATCGTTTCCGGCTTGAAAATGATTACATTTTTTACGCTAAACTCACGGTCATAGTCAACAATACAACAGTTGCCCACCGTGCCGATGTTACTAAAGAGTATATCTCCAGATTTTAATCCACTACGCTTTTTAATTCCTTCGTGATCTGTTTCGCTGATGTTATAAGCAGCATTGAAATCAACAAAACCAGAAGAAATACATCTGCCTGTAACAAGAGGAACACCCACATCTACAGGTTTCGGAGTATCATGAGTTCCGTCTGTAACATAACAAAATTTGTTCATCCTTTTAATTTCCCAGCCCTCTGGTATTCCATCTTCAAACTTGGTATTTTCATGCCCAGGGAAACGGAAACGGACAAACCACTCTCGATATAGTTCTTGGGCAACACCTTCAAGCTGTATAATTCGTTTGTTATTGTTTTGAATTAGCTCATCATATTTTGACAAGATTCCAGATATTTTTCTCTGTTTTTCTATCAAAGGGAATTCCCACTTGATATTCTTAATATCTGAAGGACTAACGTTAACCTGATTCGCTCCACCATAGGCTCTGTTAGCAATATCGTATTTTATTGCTTTTGTAGACAACAAATAATACAAGTAATTTTTATCTGTATTATCAAGTGGAATAACTTTACCAGCTCGCTGATTGAGTAAATATTTTTTCTCAGTCAAGCTACGACAACTTCTTCCTACCATAGAACTAGGTTGATTTATATGGCTTCCCGTTAATGATACTAATATATCACCGTTAGATATGTGATATTTAGGATCTAACTTATCCAAAAAGAATTCGTCCACATATTGCAACTCATCGCAGTCAATGTCACTACCATTACTTATATTGCCAATTTTAATTACCGGGATGCCTTCTTCTTTCCAGTCTGAAGAAGAAAAGGCATATCCCGATATTACATCACAGTGTAATTTCAGTTTTTCTCTCATTTCTTCTCAAACAACTCCTGTAAATTCTGTGTTATGCTCTTTTCTAAATTGTGAGCGTCTGCATTTAATTCAGAAAGTGCTGTATAATATGACATCATTCTTTTCTGGAAATCCTCTTGCGATAAACCGTCGTCCTCAATCACAACGCCAACATAACGCCCTGGGTTTAGAGAATAATCCTGATCTTTAATTCCGTCTTCGCCTTCAATGTTTGCTATCTTACACAGACCAACAACATCTCTGTATTTTCCTTCCGGGAAGCGTTCTGTCAGCCAGTCAATATTAGATTGCCAATAGCTTTTAGGCATAATATCTTCATCGTCAGAGAGTTCCGGCGCATCTGCCAGTTTTGCACGATAACCGGCCAGTAGGGCTTCGAATTCCTCTGTTTTACCTTCGTAAAGTCTGGTGATGATACCGAGATTTCGAATCTGTTCGTCAGAGAATTTACGGTGCGCACGGTCAATTTGAGTGAAAATATTTCTGGCATCAATAAACAGAATTTCATCCTTCTTTACTTTCGCCTTATCAAAGAACCACAGAGTAGCAGGCAGCGTAACAGAGGTAAACATATTGGACGGCAGAGTTACCATCTGGCTGATAATGCCGCTTTCAATCAGCTTTATACGAATATCCTTTTCACTGTTACCTGCATCCGATGCAGAGTTTGCCATAACCAGAGCAGCACGACCGGTATCATTCAGTGCAGTTGCAAACTGATTGATCCAAAGGTAGTTGCCGTTAGGAACAGTTTCCTTAGCATCTTTCTTTTTGCTTTTTGTTTTGTTCTGAGGAACACCGTAGGTATTAAAACGAGGCTGATCCTTAACCTGATCCAGTTCTACGCCATCCACATTGAAAGGCGGATTAGCCATAACATAATCGAAATTACCAAAGCTATCATAAGGATCACGATAATAGGAGTTTGCGTGGGTAATGGTGCCACGGACATTGTTAAGGACAAGGTTCATCTTTGCCAGTCGAACGGTTGCGCCTGTCTTTTCTACGCCATAAGCACGCAGGTTCATCTGCTTGCCCTGAGCTTTGTGCTTTTCAATATAATGGGCGGTCTGAACAAACATACCGCCACTACCACAGGCTGGGTCGAGAATCCTACCCTCAGTAGGCGCAAGAACTTCAACCATGTAACGGACAACAGAGGCGGGTGTGAAGAACTCACCACCGCCCTGACCTTCGGCCAGCGCAAATTCACCCAGGAAGTATTCGTAAATCTCACCGAAGATGTCCAGTTCCACATCAGCAGGAATATCCTTAAAGTTCTTCAAGAGCTTTGCCAATACGAGCGGATCATCCTCACTGTTAACGCTGTAATAAATGTCCTTTGGAAGAGTATCTTCCAATTCAGCAGTGTATTTTTCAACCGCTTCCATAGCTTCTTTAACCTTCTTGGCAAGATCTTCACTTTCTGGCAAATTCAGCAGCCAATCATATCGAGCTTCTTCAGGCAGATAGAAACCGCATTTTTCGATAGCGATTTCATGGATAGGGCGTTCCATACGAGTACCCTTGATAGAATCAAACTCTGCCTTGATCTCAGGTTCGAACTTGCTATATTTTACATCTGCAAATCGCAGGAAAATCAAACCGAGAATAGGTTCGGCGTATTCCGTGGACTTCAAGCCAGAATTAGCACGTAGCTGATCGGCGGTTGTCCACAATGTATCCTTTAAGTTTTTCAACTGTTTATTGGTCATTTGTATTCTCCTCCGGCACATATTGCATTAAGTCACCGTAATCGCAGTTCAATACGTCACAAATCCTACCAAGGATTGCAAGATTGACCGGTTCATCTCTGCGAAGCTTTGTCATTGTATTGGGAGCAATGTCTGCCGCTTTTCGTAAATCTGCTTTACTCATTTTCTTATCGACAAGCAGTTTCCACATTCGGTTATATGAAATAGCCATGCGTTTACCTCCTGTTTCTGCTTTCACGCTTACTGTGTATAATAATAGCAAATCTTGTCGCAATTTTCAAGATGCATTCGCAACTATATGCGATATAAACTTTGTTTTTGTGATTATTAATAAATGGTCATTTACCGTCGGTAAATAGCAGTAAAAAAGTCATTTACCGTCAATTCTCTTCCGGAACGGAAAGGATCAGTATCACTATAATCAGTATTATTAGATTGTGAATCCACAGAGTAAAGGCTGACCCAATAGGCCAGCCTTCATTGCAATTCATAGGTTTGGTTGTAACTCAGTTCAGGAACAACCACTGCTATTTGCGTATTGATTGGAACAGCGGACAGGAGACGCTGCATTTTGCGCTCAAACTCTTCGGAGAATTGATGCTGACATTGTTCCGGTATCGGTAAACTCTCATTCATTGCAAGAGCAAATTCCTCAGCCACCTGTTTCAATAATTCCTCGGACAACATATCACCCCCATCATATTCGTTTAACTATAATAACGATTGAAAACACCGATTTTGGACAGGCGGAAAATATTTTTTGCATTTTGATAGATACAAAATGCCACCCGAAGGATCGCTCCTACGGGTGGCATCAAATCGTCTATGTTCTTTATTCTTCCATGACTTCCAACATCATTGTGGCACCCAGCTTAAAGCTGTTCTGGAATATCAGGCACTCCGTATTGGTTTGATGTTCTCGGACACAATCCGTATATTTCTCGAACAATGCTTTCTGTTCGTCCGTCATAGCTACTCGGAGTTTTTCTTCATTCCGGCAAATCAGTTCCTGTAATTTCTTATAGTCTTTACAGGAAGAAGTATCGTAGTCGGTAGGCTCAATATTGCCGTACCAAAATTCTTCAAGAATTTTCATACGATGTCCTCCTCATAGACCAGTTCCCGGAGGACACTTTCTTCCGCCTGTGCTTTCAAACTATTCATATGTGCTACCCATACAAGCTGCTGTGTTGCCTTGTCTGGAGCAGGATTATTCGCCAACAACTCCTCCATCAGCAACTCCATTCGTTTCTCACAGATCTGCTGTACTTCCCACAGGTGCGGAAACAGCGTTTCTGTCAAGACCATATCGTTAAAAAGCATCGGTTTATTCTGTTCAAGGAATATTCTACACATCCTACCATATTTGCCAAGTATCTGTGCTTCTGTGTGCGCTAATCTGATATTGGGGATAAAATAATCACCGCATTGGGTATAAGTTAAGTCCTGAGCCATAATCATTGAAAGTTTGTTGTTTCCTGTATTACGGGCACCCAGCATTTGCGGAGCTTTTTTGTCTTTATAGGACGAACTTTCCTATAAAGCAAAAGGGTCACAGACCTTATTTTCCCTAAGATCTGTGACCTTCTGTACTTGCATTTTCTTATTCTCCATACACAATCTTATAATACTGCCCAGACGTTATCTTATATACAACCGCATATACCACGAAGAAAATGATACATACCACCGCAATTGCAGCCGCAAAGGTTGCCGGATCCACAATCAGCACCATCCTTAAGAACAACCGGATAATATGACTTGCCACCAATGTATGCAGGATTGCAGTTACAACCGGAAGGAAGAACAATATCATAACTTGTCGTTTGATGGATGCCTTTGCTTCCTGCTCTGTCAGCCCTACATTGGCAAGAATATGAAACCGTTTCTGATCCTCAAAGCCCTCTGACATCTGTTTATAATACATGATGAGTACGGTTGCCATTAAGAATAAGATTGCTAAGAAGATACCGACAAAGAACGCTCCGCCATAGAGATTATAGAAAAACATATGATCGGTATCCTTAAAGCCAACCTCTAACTCAGAACCCATGCCTTTCAGGCTTTGTTGAAATTTCTTCTTCTGTTTACCAGAAATCGTTCCTTTCATATTCAATCCAATGTATATGTTACTCCCCTTTTTTGCTTCTTCATAAGGATCCTTTTCTAACAAACCATTCAGTTCATCTACATCTGACATTACAATAATCTCTTTCTCAAACAGACTCATGCTTGGATCAATCATATAATACAACGCATTATAATTTGCCTGTCCTGTTACCTGATAGGTCTTTCCAAACATCTTCAATCGATCTACCCTGCCTACTTTCTCATCAGACTGATATAGAAGAATCTCACTCTTTTTCAAGGAAAGATTCTGTCCCATATAATGATTGTAATCTTCTATTGTAACAAAATACATATCTACACAAGCCCCCATGTCAGTAAACCCGGATGCATCCATGAATTCAATTTCATTTTCACTCTTCTTTCCAACCGTAGTCTGATATCTTCTGCATACCAGCTCTTTCGTCTGAATCCCCGCTTTATCTGCTGCCTGTTGTACCCTATCTGTATATTCCCGTTCTGCATTTTTATCTGTGGTTAAAGTTTCTATCTTGATATCTGTCGGATATCTCTCATCCAGATTCTTCTCCCCTAACATCATCAAAGAGGAACCACATGTTAACAGTAAGATCACTCCCGTAGACAACACACAGATGGATGCCAATCCCGCTGCATTATGCTTCATACGAAACATCAGATTCGATACACTGATAAAGTTCTTAGTCTGAAAATAAAACTTCTTATTGTTCTTCAGAACCTTCAACAAAAAGATACTTCCTGCAATGAACAGACAATAAGTACCAATGATCACAAGCAGAATACAAAGGAACAACATTCCTATGGCATCTGCCGTAGAATCTGTTGTAATTGCCATATAATATCCAAATCCAATCGTAATCAATCCAACTACCAGCGCTACAATTTTGATCTTGGGCTCTTTCTCACCTGTCGTATCACTATGCAATAGTTCAATGGGATTTCCCACACGGATTGCGCTTATATTATAGAACAGACAAGCTGCATAAATGATTCCGAACAAAATAAGCGCATTCTGCAAAGCCTTCACTGAAAGCACCATTCCATTAACCGGTGTCTGACCAATGATCTTATATAATGTCAAAAGTGCTAATTTATTCAGGAATGTTCCCGCAGTAATTCCAAGGATAATACAACATACTGCGTGCAATACAGTCTCTATCATAAGAATATAGGTAATATTTCCCTTTGACATACCTAGAACTCCGTATAATGCCATCTCTTTCTTACGTCCTTTTATCACAAACTGATTCGCATAAAATAAGAAAAATACAGCAAATATCCCAACAATCTGACTGGCAATCTCTAATAAAATTGCAATCGTCTGTGCTCCATAAAAAGCCTCTTTATGGTTTGCATAGATATACGGACTATAGGCTAATGAGTTCAATATATAATAGATCATAACCGTCAAAGTTCCCGCAATCAGATAAGGGACAACGGTTCTCTTGTTCTTCTGTATGCCACTCACTGCAAGTCTTGTCAATAATTTATAACTCACCGCCTTCGCCCCCTCTCATCAACACCGTAACCGAATCACAGATCTTGTCTAACATCTCATTTCTTGTCATCTCACCACGGTAAATCTGATGGAAGACCTCTCCATCTTTGATGAACATAACACGGTCTGCATAACTTGCTGCTACATTACTATGTGTTACCATTAGGATCGTCTGCCCATTTTGATTGATCTGTCGAAGCTGTCTTAAGAGATTTGCGGACGCTCTCGAATCTAACGCTCCGGTCGGTTCATCTGCAAACAGAATATGTGGATTGGTGATCAATGCCCGTGCAACAGCTGTTCTCTGCTTCTGTCCGCCGGATACCTCATATGGATATTTCTTCAACAATTCTTCAATGCCTAATTGCTTGGCAATGGCATATACCTTCTCATCCATCTGCTTATATTCCTCACCTGCTAACACAAGCGGAAGTTTAATATTATCTTCAATCGAGAAATTATCTAACAGATTAAAATTCTGAAATATGAATCCCAGATTTTCTCTTCGAAAGATTGCTCTTTCATTATCTTTCAGGGAAGAATAATCCTTGCCTTCAATCTTAACAGTTCCCGCCGTCGGCTGGTCTAAGCACGCTAAAATATTCAGAAGTGTTGTTTTTCCACTTCCTGACTCTCCCATAATCGCCACAAATTCCCCCGGTTCTACCGTAAAATGCACATCCCGCAGAGCGGTAACTTCGTCTCCTCCCATTCTTGTCTTATATACTTTTTTCACATGATTAACTTCCAATATTGACATTTTGTTGTCCTTCCTTTCATTATGATACATTGTAATAGCGAAACATTCTATACTTAATCGTAATTCGCTCTTTTTTCTGTAATCATAATAACAAAAAGGAAAATGCAATGCCCTTTCTTTAGCTTACATTTTCCTCTCGAAATGTTACATTTTTGTAAGGTCTGTGATCAGAATAACCATTCTGTAACTTATTATATATCTGTCTCTTATACACATCTCCGAGCCCACGAGACCGA
>ENA-OZET01000168-OZET01000168.1-human-gut-metagenome-genome-assembly--contig:-NODE-168-length-16735-cov-5.166007_pt1 | contig 16735 bp, 10 predicted proteins | sample MGYA00244610_ERZ653618 | MGnify/ENA primary metagenome ERZ653618 (study PRJEB26926, sample SAMN06165091) | human gut metagenome | biome: ENVO:00009003; feature: ENVO:2100002; material: ENVO:00002003...
GTCGGCAGCGTCAGATGTGTATAAGAGACAGTACTTAGTATATGTGCCTATGCTCAGCAAATTACTGTTACCGGAACAGTGACGGATGCGGAGAATAATCCGTTGATTGGTGCGGCTGTTGTTGTAGTAGGAACTACGGATGGCGTGATTACCGATTTTGATGGCAAATATACCATTAAGGCCGCTTCCGGTCAGTCTTTGAAATTCTCTTATGTAGGTTATCAGGAGCAAACTGTTAAGGTTGATGGCCGCAGTGTGATTAATGTGAAATTGTCGGAAGGTGAATTGTTGGACGAGGTGGTGGTTATCGGTTACGGTACAGTGAAGAAAAGCCATTTGACAGGTGCGGTCGCTTCTGTTTCCGGTAAAGAGTTACAGGCAAATGTTGCACGTAGTGCTTCAGCTGCTTTGCAAGGAAGAGTTGCCGGTGTTACTGTGTCGGCTGCCAACGGTCAGCCGGGGGAAGGCTTGAATATTAATGTCCGTGGTATCAGTTCATTGAGTGCCACCAGTCCGCTTTATGTGATTGACGGTGTGTATGGTGATATCAATATGGTTGATCCCGCTGACATTCAGTCTATTGAAGTGTTGAAAGATGCTTCGGCTGCTGCTATTTATGGTTCTCGTGCTGCTAATGGTGTTGTATTGGTCACTACTAAAGGCGGTCGTTTGGAAACTCCTGCCCGTGTAACAGTGGATGCCTATACAGGCGTTCAGATGGTTGCCAAATACATTGATGTAATGGATGGTAATCAGCTTCGCGATTTGGCAAAGGCTACCGGTTATAGTTCGGCAGAAGGGTTGCTGAATTGGAATGGAGGTGCTGGAACAGACTGGCAGAAAGAACTTTATAACTCGGCTATGGTGAGCAAGGTTAGCTTGAATGTATCTGGAGGAAACAAGACTTCGACCTATAATCTTTCGGGAAGCTATCTTAACCAGGATGGTATTGTGAATACTACCGGTTATGAGGCATGGAACATTCGTGCTAAGAATACTTTTTCTTTTTTCAATAATCATTTGCGTATGGGGACTACGTTGATGATGAAATTCTATAAAAAGAAGTACGAAGATGTTTCATATACCTCCGCTCTGACAGCTGTGCCTATGTGGAATGTATATGGTGAAGATGGCACTTGGGGTGTCGCTCCGGAATGGACCAGAGGAGATAATCCTGTAGGTTGGACAGAAGCCTATGATTACCAAAGACATGGGATAGACATTTTATTGAATGGCTATGCCGAAGTGGATTTGTTCTTGAAAGGATTGAAATATAAATTCAATGTAGGTATAAACAAATATACAAGACGTAATTATGCCTATAGTTCTCCTTATTATTTCAGTTCTACTTCACAAAAGAATGAAGCGGAATTGTCGGAAAGTACAGACTGGGAGAATGATTGGTTGATTGAAAATACAATCAATTATGATAATACGTTTGGCAATCATACGATTTCTGCTTTGGTGGGTTATTCTGCCCAGCGTAACAATGCGCGTGGTTTTGGTGCAGGACGTAAGGGTTTCCCGGAAGGTTTCTCTGTGATTGACGCCGGTTCGGTTTCTTCACAAAATACATCGGGTAGCGCATGGGCCAATACAATGATTTCTATGTTTGGGCGTGTGATGTATTCGTATGCCGATCGTTATATGCTGTCTGCTTCTGTTCGTCGGGACGGTTCTTCCAAATTTGCAGATGGAAACCGCTGGGGCACATTCCCGTCTGTATCTTTGGGTTGGAATGTGATGAATGAAGATTTCTTTGAAAATATCAAGGAAACCATGAATGAATTGAAAATTCGTGCCAGTTATGGTGTACTGGGTAATTTGAGCGGCATTGGCAATTATGCTACCCAGTCTGTTGTTTATAAAGGTATGAATAACATGATGGGCACAGAACTTTGGGAAGGTGCCATTACCGGTAAGGAATGGACTTCACCCATGAATGTGACTTGGGAAAAGACGAAGACTTTGAACTTGGGTTTGGATTTTGCTTTCTTGAACAATAAGTTCAGTGTCAGTGCTGATTATTTTATTCAGAAAACAGAAGATATGTTGTTGTCTATGCCGCAGTCTTTGAGTTTTGGCTTGAGTGGGAATCCTACAGTAAATGCAGGTACAGTAGAAAACAAAGGATTTGAAATTTCATTGAATCACCGTAATAATGTAGGCGATTTGTATTATCATGTAGGTGTCAATGCCACCTTTATCAAGAATGAACTGACGGAAGTAAACGGAAGTCGTGATGAATGGCAGGGATTCAATCCTCATGCCAAAGGAACGATCACTTATGCCAAGACCGGTCATTCCATAGGTTATTTCAATTTGATAAAGACGGATGGTGTATTCCAAAGCCAACAAGAAATTGATGCGTATGTGGATAAGAACGGTAATAAGATCCAGCCTAATGCACAACCGGGTGACTTGCGTTTCGTGGATTATAACGGAGATGGTAAGATTGACAATAATGACCGTCAGGATGTAGGCTCTGCTTTCCCGAAAGTTAACTTGGGTGTAAGTCTGGGTGCTGAATGGAAAGGTTTGGATTTGAATATGTTCTTTGACGGAAACTTTGGCAACAAGATTTACAATGCCCAGTATTATAGTACGGTTTATAATGAATCAACAGGAAACCAATATGCAGAACGCATGAACAGCTGGACTGAAAACAATCATTCTGACATTCCTCGCTGTTTGTTTGGTACTAGCGATCCTAATGGTACAAACTGGGGCTATACGGACCGTTGGTTGGAAAATGGTTCATTCTTGCGCTTGAAGACTTTGGAATTAGGTTATACGTTGCCCAAAGTATGGGTATCTAAAGCCGGTTTGCAGAATGTGCGTGTTTATACGGCTATGGAAAACCTTTTCACTATAACCGATTATAAAGGATATACTCCTGACTTGGGTATGGTAGATGCCGATGGTGCCGGTACATCAGGTGGTTCGGGTGTAATGACCCGTGGTTGTGATGACGGTCGTTATCCGATGGCACGTACTATCACCTTTGGTTTACAAGTAAATTTCTAATTAGGAATAAGTAATATTTGCAGAATATGAAAAAAAATTTTATAAAATACATAGCTGCATTGGCTGTAGCTCCAATGTTGTTGTCTTCTTGTAGTGATGACTTTCTGAATGAGATTGATCCTAACCGTCAGACTCCGACCACTTTTTGGACATCCGAGGATAATGTGATGAAAGGCTTGTCCGCAGTTTATAATCCTTTCCGCCGTATGACCAGTGGATATTATGGTGGGTTGGAAGGCATCATGCATCTTCAGATGCGCGGTGACGACCTTTACCCCACTCGTGGAGAAGAACCTTATATTTGGGAATATTTGTCGTTTGTCAACACAACGAATACAAAGGATTTGAGCTGGGGAAACATCTATGAAGGCATTCAGATGGCAAACGAATTCATATATCGTGCGGCTACGGTTGATATGGACGAAACCAAACGTGAGCAAATGATAGGTGAGGCTTATTTCTTACGTGGATTCTGGTACTTCCGTTTGCGTACTGATTATCGTGATGCGGTTATCCGTACTCTCCCGCAGGATGCAGATCCGGAAACTCATGGACTGTCTAGCGGTGATGAAGTGCTGGAACAGGCTATTTCAGACTTTAAGGAAGCCAAGTCTCGTTTGCCTAAGCTTCGTTCAAGCGATGAGAACGGTCGTGTAACTCAAGGTGCGGCTATTGCTATGTTGGGTAAAGCTTATATCTGGAAAGGGGATTATCAGGCCGCTAAGGATGAGTTTGAAATTATAATGAATGGTTATGGTTACGATTTGACTCAAAAGTATGAGGACAACTTCCGTGACGATACGGAATTTAATGCTGAATCTATTTGGGAAATCAATTATGATGCCAAAGGTAATTCGGGTGACGCTTGGGGCAATGGCACTAGTGACGACTCGTTTATGGGAAACAACCTTGCTCATTATTTTGGCCCGACACTGAAAGGTGAGAATATTGGCGGTGGTTGGTATAAGATGCAGCCTTCTCCCTATTTGATAAAAGAATTCATTTCCGAGCAGCGTCCGGAAGGATCTGATTCCAAATGGGATAAGCGTTTGTACACTACGTGCTTCTTTAAATATTCTGATTTCGGTGATGTGAAGCCGGATGAAAAATTCTATGGTGGTAAAGTGGAATTTGATGATATGTTTAAATGGACGGTACTGCCCGAAGGCGATGGCAAATATGGTATTGCCAAGCAAGGATATGCTCCTGCTTATCCGGTTATCGAGGGTGTTCAAGGGCGTTTCATGATGAAGAAGTTTGCAGCTTGGTGGGTTCCCACAGGATGTACGATGTATTCTAACGATGCCGGACGTATCAACAATTTACGTATTATGCGCTTTGCAGAAGTTTTGTTGCTCCACGCTGAGGCTTGTCTGGAAACCAATGATGAAAGCGGAGCAATGAAAGATATTAACCGGATTCGTGTACGTGCCGGGCTGCCGGAGAAAAACTTGAGTGGAAAAGATGCTATAATGACAGAACTCCAGAAACAGAAATTGCTGGAATTTGCCGGAGAGAATATACGTTGGGATGATATGGTTCGTTGGTACGGAAATGATCCTGCTAAGTTGAAAGCTATCATGCACGAACGCAAGACCGATTCTCAACATTATGAATTGCTTTACGAAGAAAATGAAAGTGGTGAAAAGGAATTGGTAGGATATAAACCGACAGACCGCATTTCGGATACACAAGGATTTGACCATTTTGAAGCTAAATTCTTGTACTTCCCGATACCTCAGGCAGAGGTGGACGCTAATTTGAATTTGGAGCAAAAGCCGGAATGGAGATGATTGTATTGAACTGATAATTAAAAAGTATGAGAGGTGTGTCAAAACGTGGATAACGCCATCGTTTAGTTCGCAGGGGCGAGGTCCGCTCGCCCGAAAACAGTTTGCTTTGTGTCTTCGGGCAGGTAAACCCTTCCCCTACAACTGACGATGGGATAGGCCCGGTTTAGTTTTGACACACTCCCATAAAAACAATGAAGCCAAATGAAAAGGAAAGGATATTATTTATGCTCTTTGTTGGTTATGATATTTGTATTTTTGTCATGTCGTGATGAAGAACAGGATTGTACCCAAGCTATGCAGGATATACAAAACCAGTTGAAGGAAAATGATTTATTGAAATCTGTTTCTCAGGAAGGTGAACAATGTGTTTTGTTATTCGAGTCCAATAAGATAATTTTTCCGCAAGAGTTAATCCAAAGTGTAGATGTGGATGCGGAAAACTGGAAAACGACTTTGACATTTGCCAATGGAAGCACTTATGTTATACCTACCTTAGGTACTTCGATTGACAACTTGATATTGAGTTCTACAGTCAATCCTTCCGGTTGCAATCCATTATCGGCCAGTGTAGTTGTAAAATTACCTGTATTGGGACGCATTAAACTGATTGTACACAGCAAACCGGGAAAGCATACGCCTGACGTGGAATATACATTTAAAGATGTGGGATTAAAACAGAATATTCCGGTATTGGGACTTTATCCCAATTATAATAACCAGATCACTTTAATTTATACGGATTTGCAAGGAAATGAACGTGCTCGGTCCAATCTAAAGCTTCAGACGAAAACATTGGAAAGCAGAAGGCTGCCTAAGGAAATCAGAGTGGTAAAGGCTCAATATGACCGAATGGAGCTAGGCATGAATTTGGTAAACTCCCCCGGACAGGATGAAACAGACACTTCTATTCCTTATATGATAGATGCTGACGGAGAAATCCGTTGGATTCTTGATTGGGAGAAGTCGGATGAACATCGATATATCGGAATCGGGTGCGGATTGATCCGGATGCAGAACGGACATTATATGACCGGTGACGGAAACCATCATCGGATGGTGGAGGTGGATATGATGGGAAATACAATTCATAATTGGGATATGCTGGAAAGGGGATACACTATGCATCATGCCATATCTCAAGATAAGCAAGGCAATATATTAGCGACTGTGAGCAAGACTTCCGCTAAAATCGCCAATGGGAAAGATGTACGGATAAATGATTTTATTATTATGATGGATCCCGAAAAAGGGGAGATATTGCAAGAATGGGATTTGGTGCACATGTTGGATTCGGCTCGCTATGGAATGACCGATTATGATCTAACCTCAGACCCTTTTGCACAAAGTGCCAGTAATTGGGCGCATAATAATGGTATAGTAGAGTGGGGAGATGATTATCTGGCTACAGCTCGTTATCAAGGAATCTTTAAGTTTAATAAAGCTGGAGGTATTGAGTGGATTATATCGCCTCATGGGTATTGGAGAGATAAATACTTGAAATTATTATTGAATCCTCTTCATGCCGACGGGACTCCTATTACTGATCCTGAGGTGATAGCCGGAACGAAGAATTGTGATGATTTTGAATGGCCTTGGGGATGTCATACAGCTGTCCCATTACCTAATGGACACATTCTTTATTTCAATAATGGTTATGGGCGTAACTTCAAACTGGATTTTACAGACAGGAAAAATATTTATACTTGCGGCATAGAATATGAAGTGGATGAAGTGAACCGTACGGTTCGCCAAGTTTGGCAGTATGGAAAAGAGCGTGGTGCCGCGTATTTTACTCCGGCCCGTTCCGGGGTGCAATATTTGGAACAAACGGGTAACAGATTAATTTGTCCGGGAATGAGCAATGTGCTTAGCAATGGCAATCGTGGTGCACGTGTGACAGAAGTAGATCCTGAAACACAGGATGTTGTGTTTGAGTTGGAATTGGAAGATGCGATTTACCAGCGGGTTTACCGTATGTCTCTTTATCCTGAGAACCAATAACAACACTGTATAGAATATGATTGATTTTTGATAAAATAGTATAATTCTAGATGCTTGGATAGCATTCTTTTACTGTAAAAGATGGATTGATAACAATGAAAAGAAAATAAGATATGAACGGATATTTCAAAAAACAAATAGAAGCATTGCGCCAACGCCATGAAGCGTTGTTGCAACGTCCTAATGAAATGCAGGAAGAAACGAACGGTGTCATCCGCCGTTATGTTTATCCGGTACTGACACGCCAGCATATTCCCCTGGAATGGCGTTATGACTTCAACCCTGCCACCAACCCTTGTTGTATGGAGCGTATCGGCTTTAATGCTACCATGAACAGTGGTGCCCTGAAATGGAACGGAAAGTATCTGATGGTGGTGCGTGTGGAGGGAGCAGACCGGAAGTCGTTCTTTGCCATAGCCGAAAGCCCTAACGGGGTGGACAATTTCCACTTTTGGAAACGTCCGCTGGTATTGCCCGATGTGGATCCGGCGGAAACCAATGTGTACGATATGCGTCTTACCGCTCACCAGGATGGATGGATTTATGGTATCTTTTGCAGCGAACGCCATGATGACAAGGCACCGGCGGGAGATCTGTCGGCGGCGGTGGCAAAGGCGGGAATCGTACGCACGCGCAATCTGGTGGACTGGGAACGGTTGCCCGACTTGAAAGCGGCGAGCCAACAGCGCAATGTGGTGTTGCATCCCGAATTTGTGAATGGGAAATATGCCCTCTACACCCGTCCGCAGGATGATTTTATTAATGCCGGAAATGGGGGAGGAATAGGATGGGCGTTGATAGACGACATCACCCGGGCGGAGGTGAAGGACGAAATGATAATAAACCACCGTTATTATCACACGATCAAAGAGGTGAAGAACGGAGAGGGACCGCACCCCATCCGCACCTCCCAAGGGTGGCTGCACCTGGCGCACGGAGTACGCGGATGTGCCGCCGGACTGCGCTATGTGCTCTATCTGTATATGACCGCAGCCGATGAACCGTGGCGCGTCATAGCTGAACCAGCCGGCTATCTGCTGGCTCCGCTGGCGGGGGAAAGGGTGGGCGATGTGTCCAATGTGCTTTTCTCGAACGGATGGATAGCCGATGACGACGGTACGGTATACATCTATTATGCCTCCAGCGACACGCGGATGCACGTGGCGGTCTCTACGGTGGACCGCTTGGTGGACTACTGTCTGCACACGCCTGCCGACGGATTGCGTTCCGCAGCTTCAGTGGCGGCGGTGAACGCGCTGATAGATCGCAACGAGGCATTTCTGAACGGGTAAAATAGAAGGAATATAAAGGCATTGATAAGATAAAGTCGTTTTTAATGCGGAATGGCTGTTTTTTAGGTGGAAAGAGAAGTGGATAATGCCATTTATTTTCTTGTCGAAAGGGAATAAATGGCTAATTTTGTAATTATAAACCCAAAATAGATATTGTATGAAAAAGATTGCTTTATGGGCTATGTGCATAGCCGTAATGGTGTTGTCGGGTTGCCGGAAGGCTCCGGAATGGAAAGCGGAACATGTGTTTGTCATCGGTTTGGACGGATGGGGCGCCTACAGTGTGGCAAAGGCGGATATGCCGAACGTGAAGGCGTTGATGGATGCCGGATGCTACACGTTGAAAAAACGCAGTGTACTTCCTTCATCCAGTGCTGTAAATTGGGCTTCCATGTTTATGGGGGCAGGTCCTGAACTGCACGGGTACACGGAGTGGGGATCAAGAACACCCGAACTACCCTCGCGTGTGCTGAACGAGCATGGCATTTTCCCCACCGTGTTCAGCGAGTTGCGCAAGGCGGCTCCCGATGCCGAGATGGGCGTACTGTATGAATGGGATGGTATCAAGTATCTGGTAGATACGCTGGCTTTGAACCATCATGCGCAGGCACCCGACTATAACACGCATCCTACGGCTTTGTGTGACATGGCCTGTGAGTATATTACGCAGAAGAAACCGGTGTTGAGTGCTTTCTGTTTCGACAACCCTGACCACGTAGGGCACGGTGACGGACACGATACTCCGGCTTATTATGCCAAACTGAGAGAACTGGACGGCTATGTGGGCCGTATTGTGGATGCCATCAAAGAAGCGGGTATTTATGAAAACAGCATCATTATTGTCACCGCTGATCATGGGGGAATCAATAAGGGACATGGCGGAAAGACCATGGAGGAGATGGAAACGCCGTTCATTATCGCCGGAAAGAACATCAAGAAGGGGGGAGCTTTCGAAGAGAGCATGATGCAGTTTGACTGTGCGTCTACTATAGCATCTGTTTTCAATCTGGAGCAACCGCAGGTGTGGATAGGACGCCCCATGACACAGGTGTTTGAATAAAAGATGAAGCGGATACTATGAAATTGCATATCGTTGATATTCTGATTATTTGTGCTTATCTGATGGTTATTGTCGCCATCGGGTTGTTTTTGAAAAAGAAGGCGGCAAAGAATATGGATTCTTATTTTTTGGGCGGAAAGTCGTTGCCGTTTTATATGTTGGGACTGTCGAATGCATCGGGCATGTTTGATATTACCGGCACCATGCTGATGGTGTATTGGGCTTTTGCTTATGGGTTCAAAAGTCTGTGGATTCCATGGTTGTGGCCCGTGTTCAATCAAATTTTCCTGATGGTCTATCTGTCGGTGTGGCTCCGCCGGAGCAATGTGCTGACGGGCGCCGAATGGATAAAGACCCGTTTCGGGCAGGGGCGGGGGGCTACGCTCTCGCATACTATTGTCATTGTCTTTGCTCTGCTCAGCGTGCTGGGCTTCTTGAGCTACGGGTTTATCGGAATCGGCAAGTTCATGGAGATCTTTTTTCCGTGGGAGGTAGTGTCGCAGTATGTGCCCTGGGATATTCCGGTACAATATGTGCCTCATTTTTACGGCATTTTCTTTACGGCCATTGCTACCTTCTATGTGATGCTGGGCGGTATGCTCAGCATTGTGTGGACGGATGTGGTGCAGTTCCTCATCATGACGGTGGCGGGTGTGGTCATTGCCATTATCGGGATGAACATGGTGGCTCCTGAAATGATCCGGGAATTTGTGCCTGCAGGGTGGGAGTCGCCTTTCTTCGGCTGGACGCTGGACATTGACTGGAGTGAACGGATGAGTTTGCTGACGGAACGCATGGCGGACGAGCCTTACAGCCTGATGGGTGTCTTTGTGATGATGGCGTTGCTGAAAGGGATTTTTATGAGCATGGCGGGACCTGCTCCGAATTATGACATGCAGAAGATCCTGTCGTGCAAGTCACCCAAGGAGGCGGCGCTGATGAGCGGTTCGGTATCGGTCATTCTGCTGATTCCGCGTTATCTGATGATTATGGGGTTTGCGTTGCTGGCTATCTATTTCTTTAAAGTGGATGGAGGACTGGAACAGATGACGGCTGTCCACACGGATTTCGAAACAATTCTTCCTCACCTGATTACGAAGTATGTGCCGGTGGGGCTGGCGGGTTTATTACTGGCAGGATTGCTGTCGGCATTCATGTCTACATTCGCTTCTACGGTGAATGCGGCACCGGCCTATGTGGTGAATGATATTTATCTGAAGTATATCAACCCAAGGGCTTCCGTCAGGACACAGATACGGGCGAGTTACCTCGTTTCGGTACTGGTGGTGGTTATCAGTACGGTGATGGGCTTTTTTCTGAAGGACATCAACGAGATTTTCCAGTGGATTGTGGGCGCGTTGTTCGGCGGATATATTGCCGCCAATGTGTTGAAATGGCACTGGTGGCGGTTTAATGGTGAAGGGTATTTCTGGGGAATGACTTCGGGTGTGGTGGCTGCCATTGTGATGAAGTTCACGGTGCCCGATTCGTTGGTACTTTATTTTTTCCCCGTGTTGTTCGGCATTTCGCTGGTGGGTTGTATCGTGGGTACGTACTCGGCACCTCCTACTGACGAGGAGACGCTGGTGAACTTCTATATCCGGGTACGTCCGTGGGGGTGGTGGAAACCGGTGGCGGCCAAGGCGGTAGCACGCTATCCGCAGGTGACGCGCAACCGCCATTTCAAGCGGGATATGTTCAATGTGGCGATTGGTATCGTGTGGCAGTGCTGTCTCACTATTGTGCCCATGTATCTGGTGGTGCGCGGTACGGGGGGACTCATTGCGTCGGTGTTGCTGCTGGTGGTGACCACCGTGGTGTTGAAATATACCTGGTACAGGCCGTTGTGCAGGGAAGAGAAGGAATATGATGAGTTGATGAAACGTATCGGAATGGACTGATAGACAAAAAAGGGTAAATGTGTCAAAACTAAAATGGCTACCCCGCAAAGTTACAGATCGTATTTATAACACTTAAAAAAGGGTCGTATCAAGCTCTGTATTGAGTAATGATACGGCCCTTTCTTTAGCCTTTTAGGATGTTCAAATGCCAGATTATAAGTTCATATTTTCAAAAACAGAGTTTTGACATCCTCTTTTTGTCTGTCAATATCAACCGGAAGGTTTAGCTCACTTCGGGCGGCTCCAGTATGCGGCTGGCGTACTCATGTTGTAGCGGTAGCTCGACACCTTGTTTCATCAATATTCTTCCGGAGAACATTTTGTTGTCCAGTGGCAGCGGACGGGCATCTTTTCCGGTTTAGTTCCGTGATGCGGTATTGCTTGTCGGCTTTCAGCCTGTCCATGCGGAAACGGGGAACAATCTGATTGCAATAATGCTGAATCTTGTAGGCAAGAACACGGCATGTTTTTTCTGTGGGGTGTAGAGCATCAGTGAGAAAACACCTTTATCATTGTAAGGTGAGATGAGACGGTATGATAAATTGTCCAGCTGTATCATCGGACGGATTTTCTTGTAGGTAATAATGGCTTCACGTTTTCGGGAACGGGCAACGGCAGGGAGGTGTTCGGAGTAGCTATCAGAATATCTTGTTCCTATACCCGGAGCGGAAAGGAAGAGAAGAGGTATAAGTTTGCCGGAAGTAGTTTTTTCATGGGATGGTATTTTTTTGAAGAATAATGATCTGTATGTTTGGAGTTATGCAAAAATGAAAGAAGTTTTTGGCATTTTATGATAGAATATTATTCATGTGGCACTATGTGCGCATTTTATGTAATTATGAGGTGCTTTGCCGCAATAAATATCAAGGAATCTTTTTATCTTTGCGAATATTGGTAATCAGTGCTTAAGTATAAAAAAAGGTTATGGAAAAGAGAGATAAAGAGGAAATGAGCCGCAGGAAGTTTCTGAAGATAGTAGGCGTCAGTGCGGCTGCATCGGCGGCAGCCCTGTATGGTTGTGCATCCGAAGGGAAACCGGCTTCATCCGAGGCTTCTGTGTTGGGCGAAGTGCCTGTGGATAAAATGACGTATCGCGTTTCCCCCAAAGGGGAGCGTGTCTCACTTTTAGGATATGGATGTATGCGCTGGCCGTTGAAACCTGCACCGGACAGCGATGGAAATGTGATAGATCAGGATGCGGTGAATGAACTGGTGGATTATGCTATCGCTCACGGAGTGAATTATTTCGATACATCTCCTGTTTATTGCCAAGGGTTTTCTGAAAGAGCCACCGGTGCGGCCTTGAAACGTTATCCCCGCGAAAAGCTCTTGATTGCGACAAAGATGTCCAATTTCCAAAACTATACTCGTGAGAATTCCATCAAGATGTACCATCAGTCGATGAAAGAATTGCAGACGGATTATCTGGATTATTATTTGCTTCATTCCGTAGGTGGAGGGGAAGGGATCAAGACTTTCCATGACCGTTATATTGACAATGGAGTTCTTGACTTTTTACTAAAAGAGCGTGAAGAAGGCCGTATTCGTAATTTGGGATGGTCATTTCACGGATCGGTGGAAGTGTTTGATTATTTGCTGTCGCTGGATGTGAAATGGGATTTTGTGCAAATTCAGATGAACTATGTAGATTGGCGCCATGCTTCGGGTAGAAATGTTAACGCGGAATATTTGTATGGAGAGTTGGCCAAGCGTGGAATTCCGGCTGTGATTATGGAGCCGCTGTTGGGAGGACGTTTGTCTAAACTGAACGACCACCTGGTGGCGCGCTTGAAGCAGCGTCGCCCGGAGAACAGTGTGGCATCGTGGGCGTTCCGTTTTGCCGGTACGTATCCCAACGTGTTGTGTGTGCTGAGTGGAATGACTTATATGGAACATTTGCAGGATAACCTTCGGACTTATTCGCCCTTGGAACCTTTGAATGAGGAAGAAAAAGAGTTCTTGGAAGAAACAGCCCAATTGATGCTGAAGTTCCCTACGATTCCTTGCAATGACTGCAAATATTGTATGCCCTGTCCTTACGGGTTGGATATTCCGGCGATTCTGGTGCATTATAATAAATGTGTCAACGAAGGAAATGTGCCTAAAAGCAGTCAGGATGAGAATTACCGCCGTGCACGGCGTGCTTTCCTGATAGGTTATGATCGTAGTGTGCCCAAACTGCGGCAGGCAAGCCATTGTACCGGATGTAACCAGTGTAATCCGCATTGCCCTCAAAGCATTGATATTCCCAAAGAACTGCATCGCATAGACGCATATGTGGAACAGTTGAAACAAGAGACTTTATAATGGAATGGATAAACATGATAAAATAACGAATGCTTATGTTACGTAAAATAAGACTTGCCGCCGCCCTTTTGTTCTTTACAATGATCACGTTGCTGTTTTTGGATTTTACTGGAACTGTGCATGGTTGGTTTGGCTGGATGGCGAAAATACAGTTCCTTCCTGCCGTGCTGGCATTGAATGTAGGGGTGGTGATAGCCCTTGTTTTGTTGACTCTGCTTTTGGGGCGTGTCTATTGTTCGGTTATCTGTCCGTTAGGGGTGTTTCAAGATATCATTTCCTGGGTTTCGGGAAAGGTAAAGAAGAATCGTTTCCGCTACTCGCCTGCTTTGTCGTGGTTACGCTATGGGGTATTGGCAGTGTTTGTCGTCGCTTTGGTAGCAGGGGCGGTTTCATTGGCGGCGTTGATTGCTCCTTACAGTGCATACGGCCGTATCGTTTCTAACCTGCTGACACCTTTGTATCAGTGGGGGAACAATGTACTTGCCCTATGGGCGGAGCGTGTGGACAGTTATGCTTTTTATTCGGTAGATGTTTGGATGAAAGGTCTTTCTACTTTTGCAGTTGCAGTGGGTACTGTGATTGTGCTTTTTATTTTGGCATGGCGTGGAGGAAGAACTTATTGCAATACCATTTGCCCGGTGGGTACAGTATTGGGATTCTTATCTAGATATTCTTATTTTAAACCGGTTATTGATACGTCTAAATGTAATGGTTGCGGACTTTGTGCTCGTAATTGCAAGTCTTCCTGCATTAATCCCAAAGCACATGAGATTGATTATTCCCGTTGTGTTGCTTGTATGGATTGTCTAGGCAAGTGCCGCCAAGGGGCAATAAAATATGTATCGGGGCAGATGCTTCTGAAGAAACAGGCTCCGGCAAGTGAAGGAATTGGCAAACAGGTTTCTCAGGCGTCTTTAAACAAAGAAAAGGTAGATACTGCACGGCGTGGGTTCTTTACGGTTTCGGCTTTGATTGCTGCAAGTGTTGCCGTAAAAGCTCAGGAAAAGAAAGTGGATGGCGGTCTGGCTCCTCTTATAGATAAGAAAGTTCCCAAGCGTGCCACTCCTATTGTTCCTGCGGGAGCATTGAGTTTCCGTCATTTTGCGCAGCACTGTACGGCTTGTCAGCTTTGTGTGTCGGTGTGCCCTAATCAGGTATTGCGTCCGTCCAGTGATTTGAAACATCTGATGCAGCCCGAGATGTCTTACGAACGTGGATATTGTCGTCCTGAGTGTGCGAAATGTGCAGAAGTATGTCCTACTGATGCTATTCACTTGGCTGATTTGACAGAGAAGTCATCTGTACAGATTGGTCATGCTGTGTGGGTTGCTCAGAATTGTATAGTGAACACAGATGGGGTAAGTTGTGGAAATTGTGCCCGTCATTGTCCTACGGGGGCTATCTTGATGGTTCCTAAAGATGCCGATGATGGAAAATCACTTAAGATACCGGTTGTGAATACAGAACGTTGCATCGGTTGTGGCGCTTGTGAAAATCTTTGTCCGAGCCGCCCGTTTAGTGCTATTTATGTAGAAGGTCATGAGATGCATCGTATTATCTGAATGAAATAGAAAGGAAGATGGATGAATTAATCAGATTGTTGCATGAAGGCGGCTATTCCTGTGTTATCAGAAAGGAAGAGATCCGTACTTTTACCCAACGCGGGGTAGCCGATTTATATGATTTGCTGAATCAGCATCCGGTCTTTTTGCATGGAGCGCAGGTTGCTGACAAGGTGGTAGGAAAAGCAGCTGCCGCATTGATGGTGCTGGGGGGTGTCCGGGAGGTTTATACGGATATCATCAGTGAGCCTGCATTGGCTGTATTGCACAAGGCGAATATTAGGGTGGAGTGTGTTCAAATAGTTTCTCGTATTTGGAACAGAAACCGGACAGGTTGGTGTCCTTTGGAAACTCTTTGCTATGAGTTGGAATCGCCTGAGGCTATGTATCCGGTGATTCAGAATTTTGTGGAAAGGATGAGGGGCTTCGGAAGCTAACTTTGTGGTTCTTGTCTTGTTTCAAATGTGCTGATGATGCTGTACGTTCGGAGAGTAAACGTTTTGCATATAATCTTAACTAATGTTGTCTGTCAGATGGTTTTCTTCGAAACTTAATGAAATTTTGCTAGGAATTCTTAAATCTTCATTATCTTTGAAGCATAAAACAATAAGATTATGAGTGACCAGATAAAACAAATAGCTGAGCGTCTCCAGGGATTAAGGGACGTTCTGGAACTGACTCCTGATGAAGTGGCTAAAAGTTGCCAGCTTTCAGTGGAAGAGTATTTGGGTATGGAAAGCGGGGAGAAAGATATTTCTGTCAGTGCTTTACAGAAAATAGCCCGTAAATACGGTATTGCATTGGATGTATTAATGTTTGGTGAAGAACCTAAGATGAGTTCTTATTTTCTGACCCGTTGTGGTTCAGGAGTGTCGGTAGAACGGACCAAGGCGTATAAATATCAGTCATTGGCTTCCGGTTTTCGCGGGCGTAAGGCTGATCCTTTTATTGTGACTGTAGAACCGAAACCGGAAAATACTCCGATTCATTTTAACTCACATGAGGGACAAGAATTCAATTTGGTTATTGAAGGAAGAATGTTACTTAATATAAATGGAAAAGAATTGATCTTGAATCCAGGTGACAGTCTTTATTTTGATTCTTCTATTCCACATGGTATGATGGCATTGGATGATAAGACTGTGAAATTCTTGGCAGTAATATTATAATAAATTGAGATTAAAAAGACTGCGTTGTCATTGACCGCAACTATTTCTAATTTTTGGTTCTCAATTTTTAATTGAATAAGATTATGGTAGAAAAATTCTTAGAACAGACCACATTTACCTCACAAGAGGACTTTATAAAGAATTTAAAGATTAAAATCCCTGAAAATTTTAATTTTGGTTATGATATAGTAGATGCCTGGGCTGCCGAAGAACCCGATAAGAAAGCATTGTTATGGACTAATGATAAAGGGGAGCATATACAATATACTTATGCAGACTTGAAAAAGTATACGGATATGACTGCTTCTTATTTTCAGAGCCTTGGTATTGGTCATGGTGATATGGTGATGCTTATTTTAAAGCGTCGTTATGAGTTCTGGTACTCTATTATTGCCTTGCATAAGTTAGGAGCTGTGGTTATTCCTGCAACTCATCTGTTGACAAAAAAGGATATCGTGTATCGTTGTAATGCTGCTGATATCAAGATGATTGTAGCTGCAGGAGAAGATGTGATAACAAAGCATATTATAGATGCCATGCCCGATTGTCCTTCAGTAAAAAAACTGGTCAGTGTAGGACCTGTCTCTTATACACATCTCCGAGCCCACGAGACCGAGGCTGAT
>ENA-OZET01000169-OZET01000169.1-human-gut-metagenome-genome-assembly--contig:-NODE-169-length-16676-cov-6.792010_pt1 | contig 16676 bp, 20 predicted proteins | sample MGYA00244610_ERZ653618 | MGnify/ENA primary metagenome ERZ653618 (study PRJEB26926, sample SAMN06165091) | human gut metagenome | biome: ENVO:00009003; feature: ENVO:2100002; material: ENVO:00002003...
CGGAGAGGGGATGTCCGTGTTGAATCCCCCGCCTTGTACGGCATCTTCCCGTTCTTTCTGGGTCGGTGAGTAGATCAGCCAGATGCAGCCGGCAAAAAGCAGGACGAAAAGCGGATAAACGACCAGTCTGGCACGCTTGCGTCTCTCTTCTTCCGTCAACGGCTTCCTCTCCCCTCCGAGGGGGATTCCCAGCCGTTTTCTGATTCTTTCAATGGTTTTTCCAATGTCCGTTTTCATAAAATTGGGTTGAATGTTCGTTTCCTTTTTTCTTTTTCAGTTCCGGAGGCCGGATATGCTCCATTTCCAGCCGGTTGTCCCCGTCGCTCCCGAAACGGTGCAGCGAGCTGCCGATGGCATGGATGCAGCCCATAAGGAAGGACAGGAACAGGAGTGCAAGAAGGCATATCCGCTGCCTTTCCGTCAGCCGCCGGCAGAACAGCCGTATCCGGCAGTCCGCCCGTTTCCAAGGTTTTCTCCTTCCCCTCATCGTTCCACGCTTCTGATGTCCCTGTTTTCCAATATCACCAGATGCTCGATGATGAACCCGTTCGGGTTGTCGTCCGAACGTGAGGCGTTCTGTAGCTCGCAGGAGGTCACCAGCGAACGTTCCGTCACGTTGCTCTCGCGGATGATCAGCTGCCGGGCATGGGTCACCGCCTTGTAGGGGTAGCCGGAGAAATCACAGACCACGCTGTCCACATGCACCACCTGGTTGATATTTCCCGATACCAAGCGGTTGTAATAGCCCTTTTCGGCAAAGTCCACATAATAGTGGTAGGCACTTCTGTCAGCCAGTTGCAGCGCACGGTTGATGTTGTGCTCGATGGCGTCCTTCTGCGGGGAAAGCCCGAAGAAGAGCTCATGGAAACGCCTCACGTGCTCACGGGCTTCCGCCGGTCTGTTCTGCGAAAGGTCCTGCGAAAGGGCGAGCATGAGCGACTTGCCCCCGTCCAGCACGTAGATTTTCTCACGCTGCCTTTCGGCAAAGCGGTAGGAGCTCCACAGGGCGTAGCCCGTGACGAGCGTACAGCAGCATACGAAGGCGGCAAGCATCATGCGGATGCGCCTGAAACTGCTCTCGATATTCGTTAATGACTTGAATTCCATAGGTGTTTTCTTACTTATTTCTTTTTGAAGCGGTCACGGACACTCCGGATGCCGTCCTTGATGCGTCCGCCCACGTTACCTGCGGCGGAACCGGCCACTCCTGCGGCAAAGCCGCCCGCACGGACGCTCTGGCGGTTCAGGTTGCGCATGTAGTTGCCCGCGCCGCCCGCCTGGACGATCCATCCCGCAACGGTGGGAATCGTGAAGTAGCCGAAAATGGCGATGATCATGAATATCAGGTACACGCTGTCCGATGTGTCCAGGGAGTAGTCCGCATTGGTCTGGAGCTCCTGGATGTCCTTCTGGAGCATCAGCACCTGGATTTTGGCGAGCATGCAACTGAACAGGTCGCTGACCGGAAGCCACAGGTAGACGGAGATGTACCGCATGAACCACTGGCTGAGCGTGGAATGGAAACCGTCCCACACGCTGAAGGCGAACGCGACCGGTCCCAGTATCGAGAGGACAATCAGAAAGAAGGTACGCACCGTGTCTATCAGCAGCGAGGCGGAGGCGAAAAGAAGTTCCAGCAGATAGCGGATACCGTCACGGAAAATCTTCTCGAACTGGTAGGCGCCCCATTCCGCATACATCCCTATCTTGGCGGCCGTGTCCTCAAGACCCCAGCCAAGCTCGTCAATCTGGCGGTCGAACTCCTCGTCACTGACAAGATAGGCGGTCTCCGGATTGCGCATCTTTATCTCGTACTCCAGCTTCTCCTTCTGCTCACGGTACTGTTCCATATCCAGCGTCTGTCCCTCCAGCATCCTGTGCGTACCCTGCACCACGAGTCCGAGCACGCTGTTCATAGTACCCAGAACCAGTGTGGGGAAAAGCAGGATACAGATGCCGATGGCGAAAGGACGCAGCAGCGGGTACACGTCAACCGGCTCGGCGTGGGCGAGCGACTGCCACACGCGCATGGCCACATAGAACAGCGCCCCCAGACCGGCAATGCCCTTGCCCACATCCATCATGTCCTCACAGAGAGGCAGCATATCGTCGTACAAAGTCTCCAGAATGGTATGGAGATTTGAAAAGTCAACACTCAGAAGCATCATGGCCTACCAGTATTTGGACGTTTCACTGCCGTAAAGTTCCAGTACGCGGTCCGCCTCGTTCTTCTTGCGGGCGCGCAGATAGCTCACGGCAATGTTCTTGTTCGTGTAGTAGTTCACCAGGTTGCGGTAGCGGCGCATCTCACGGTGGCATTTGTCCACCACGTCCATACGGTCCTTGTCCGTCATGGAGAGAGTGCTCACGTTGATCACCTGTTTCAGGTCCTGCAACACGCCGTTGCTCTCCTTCAGAAGCTGGGTGTAGCCGAAGGCGATGGCATCCAGTTCCCCGGCGGAGAAGTTGCTGTCGCCCATCATCTTCCGGAAGTTCGTGATGTAGATGTCCGATACCTCGCCCACCATCAGAATCGTTTCCTGCACCTTGCGGGCGTCACGCACAAGGTTGTTCACGTTGCGGAGCGCGTCATAATAGCGCTTGGCCTGCTCGTAGATCTTTACCGTCTCGGCAAAGTTGTCCGCCGTGCTGACCGCAGTCTTCGAGGTATGGGCGATATTGTCCGACATGTTGATGATACTCTGGGCGAGGTTGCCCGGGTCGGTCACCACCCACTGCGCACTCATGTTCCCTCCGGCAAAAAGCAGCAGGAAAGCGGCCAGGACAACTGTTCCTCTCCTCATGGCTGCACCTCCTTCCTGACATAATCGCCGTTCGGGGAGAAGGTCAGCACGTCCGTCGCCTCGTTGTAGTACACATCTATACGATAGCCCGTATTGATGAACAGGTTGCCCTCTTCCTCCACCAGCAGGTAAGTCCGTGGTTTCAGGCGGCGTGTCCTGCCGCTGCGGGCGAATACCGTCACCTTGCAGGCATCGCCGTCCTTATATATCAGCACGTCGGGCTTGCCGTCCACACTCGTCCACGACCCGCAGAGTTTGCCGGGGTCCGGAGTCTTTTTCATGTCCATGCAGCCTTGCAGCAGCAGGGAGGCCGCACCTAAAAGGCAGACGGCCAGGCTTAATAATGGTCTGTTTCCCATAACTTTTCTCTTTTCAGGGGTTCATACTCTGTTTCCGTTTTTCTCTTCTTTCCCCGGCAAGCCGCTTGACGGCAAGCTCGAGGTTGCCGCCAAGCTCTTCCGCAAGACGCTGCACCTCCATCTTTTCGGTCTCTTCCGTGGTGAACACCAGATACTCCTCCTCGCTCACTTCCGTGGCATATACAGCCGAATGTGTGCCGCCCAGACCGATCCAGACCTCGCGGTAGGGGGCTCCCGGACGGTTCGCCTGGTTGATGGACAGTATCTGGCCCTTCTCCTTCTCCGTCAGTCCCAGAAGCGTCTGGATATGGTCGAACTTGTTCATGTATTTTCTCTGGTCAAGCAGGATTTTGCAGTCCGAGTTGTTGATGATGGCCTCTTTCACAATCGGAGACGAGACGATGTCGTCCACCTCCTGGGTCACCACAATGGCCTCGCCGAAATACTTGCGGACGGTCTTGAAAAGGTACAAAACATAGGCACTCATGTTGGCGGACATCAGTGCTTTCCAGCACTCCTCGATCAGCATGACCTTGCGGATGCCTTTCAGCCTGCGCATCTTGGCGATGAAGGTCTCCATGATGATGAGCGTCACCACCGGCAGCAGCACCTTGTGGGAGGAGATGTTGTCCAGCTCGAACACGATGAAGCGCTTGTCCGTCAGGTCCAGGCCCTTGTCTGAGTTCAGCAGGAAGTCATAGTCACCGCCCTTGTAGAAGGGCTCCAGCACGTTCAGGAAACCGTCAATGTCGAAGTCCTTCTCGCGCACTTTCTTCTCCTCCATTATCCGGCGGTAGTCGTCACGTACAAACTCGTAGAAGCCGTTGAAGTCGGGACGGAGCGTCAAGTCTTCCGTTATCCGGCGGATGTAGGCGTTCACCGCACCTGACAGGGCCACCTCCTCCGAACGCTTCGGAGCCTCGTCCTCGCGTTTCCAAAGGGTCAGAATCAGTGTCTTGATACTTTCCCGCTTCTCCACGTCGAACTCACCGGAAGCGGTATGGAACGGGTTGAAGGCGATAGGGTTGTCCTCCTCGTAGGTTATGTAGATTCCGTCCCCGCCGTGTGTCCGGCCGTTGAGCAGGCTGCACAGACCCCGGTAGCTGTTGCCCGTATCAACCAGCAGCACGTGTGCCCCCTGCTCATAATAGTTCCTCACCAGGTGGTTGGTGAAGAAGGACTTGCCGCTTCCCGAAGGACCGAGGATAAACTTGTTGCGGTTCGTGATGATGCCCCGTCTCATCGGCTCGTCGCTGATGTCCACATGCACGGGGATACCGTTCCGACGGTCGGTCAGGCGGATGCCGAACGGGCTGGGCGAGCTGCGGTAGTTCGTCTCTTCAGTAAACAGGCAGACGGCCTGCTCCAGAAAGGTGTGGAAGCTCTCCTCAGCGGGAAAATCGCCGGCATTGCCCGGAATGCCCGCCCAATAGAGCACCGGGGTGTCCACCGTATTGTGGCGGGGCGTGCATTCCATCATTGCAAGCTGGCTGCCCGTGTCGTTCCTGACCCGTCGCAGCCCCCCGGCATCCTCGGCCCAGGCAAGCACGTTGCAGTGGCAGCGCACCGGAAGCAGGCCTTGTGTGTGGGCCTCGTCAAGGTACATTTCCACCCATTCACGGTTGACGGCGTTGCTGCGGCTGTACCGGGAGAGGGAGAGCAGGTTGCGCGAGGACTTCTCCATATCCTGCAATATCTCCCGCGCGTCATCAATGAAGACGTACTGCGAATAGATGTGGTTGCAGGAAAGGAGCAGGCCCACGGGAGCGGCAAACGACAGGCGGCAGTCACTGCGGTCGGTGGAGAGCCGTCCGTAACGCATGTCCGTTTCCACCCTGCCGGGCAGGTCGTCGGCGGCCGACAGGGTATGCAAGCAGAGCTGCTTGTCGCCGATGCGCATCCTGCCAGGTTCCAGACAGATGTCTTCCAGTACCGCAGACCGGTCGTCCGCCGAGAGGGAGAAATACCTCTCCACCAGTCCCGGACGTTCGGACGTGCCGGTGATTTCCTCCGGGGGCATCCGCCGCAGGGACACCTTTCCGGAATCGTTCATGATACGCTCGAACTGTTCCACGGCTTCCAGAAAACGGGCGGCGGTGTCCCTGTCCGCAATCTCACGGGGCAGGATATGCCCACGGCAGAGCGTGCTGAAGTCACTCCGGCGACGGCTGCGCTCGCGGGTCGTTTTCGTCAGGTAAAGATAACAGCGGTGGCCCAGATACGGACGTTCGTTGAAATGGCGTTCGTAACTTTTCGCAAGGAAACTCTGCCCATCCCTGTCGAAATCGGGACGGTAGGTCTCTTCCACAAACCAGTCCTGCTTGCACACCACCGAATAGTCGGGAAGCACGCGGATGGCTTTCACCCAGGCCGAATGGATAGCCTCGTATTCATCGCCCGTCACCGTATAGATTTCCGGCAGCAGCACCTCAAAGGCCACGGTCAGGTCGGCGTCCTTGCTTACAATGCAGCCGTGCTCCACTGCCAGAAGGGGGAACTTGCGTTCCAGCGTCTCGGCTTTCAGTACATTTCTCATGGTTTTCTTCTTTTGGTAAGTAATCGGAACACTCTCTTGCGGTGAATCAGGTAACGGGGGTGGCGCTTCTGGGCCAGGCGCTTCATCAGACCGTGCTCGCCGTATCTCGCGTTCATCCGGAAGACCAGCCAGGCCAGCAGGAGGCCGGCGCCCAGGCCCAGGGGAATGCACACCCCCTGGCTGACACCGGCAAGGTAAAGCACGATGACTGTCAGCAGGACGGCGGCCAGGCCGCCCGCAAGGATGAAAAGGTACATCGTCGTCAGCCCTTTGAATTCCACACCCTTTCCCGCACCTTTGTTAACAGGATACTCCATCGTCTTAGAGGAAGAAGGAACGCAGGATGGTGGCGGCTACAATCAGGAAAATACAGGCGAAAAACCAGGAGGCCGCCGTCTTCGACGTGTCCGGATCACCGCTGCTGAACTTGCCGTAGGTCTTGATGCCGCCCACCAGACCGAGCACGGCACCGATGGCATAGCACAGTTTGGTGGCGGGGTCAAAGTACGAGGTCATGAGGCTTGTCGCCTCGTTGATACCCGCAAGGCCCTGGCCCTGCGCAAAGACACCGGTGGCGACAAGCGCACACATCATCGAAAAAAGGATTCTTTTCTTCATTGTCGAATCGTTTAGGTGAGACATTAAATTGATTTCGACTGCAAATATATAAGGGACAAACGGCTGTGATACAAACGCTTCATCAGGTAGCATGAGATGTCGTCAGATGTCTGCCGGAAATGCTGACCGCATGGAACAAATACCCCAATATCAGCTACTTGATAAAAAATAAGACCAGGCATACTTGCGAAATAAAAAGAATTTCCGTTTTTTTGTTCTAAAACTTAGATGTATGGAAGACGTTGTAAAAATAGCATCCTATATCTGCCTGCGCTACCGGCGCCGGTTCGGCAGAAAGATTGATGAAATGAAGCTGCACAAACTGCTTTATTTCACACAGCGTGAGTCCATCATCCGGACAGGAGAACCATTGTTCGGGGATTGTTTTGAAGCGTGGAAATACGGACCGGTTCTGGTAGCCATACGCCAACGTTACAAAAATAACACACTGCACGAGGAATTGCCCGCCCCGGTAGAAGAACGGTATAAGGAAGTGTTCGATACCGTATTTAAAACGTATGCATGCAAGAATTCCTGAAGCTTGAGCAGCATCACACACGGGGAATACGCCTGGCAGGTGGCGAGACGGCGGATTCTTCCGGAGGGACAACACAGGCTGATTGCCACGGATGATATAAGAAAAGATGCGGAAAGGGTGAAAATCCGCCGTTTCCTGTATGAGAAAATAACCCGGAACGGTGACTATGAGGATAACTGACAGACAAAAACAACTGCTGGATTCCCTTACCTGTGAACGACTCTCTTCCAATGAGGCGCATTTAAGGATGGTGAACCGTTTCTTCAATGAAAGAAACGGCAGTCTGGAGCATACCCTGAAGGACGAGGCGTATGCGGAGGACAAAAAAGGAAATATAGCCTTCTATCTTATCAAAGACGCGGACAACCGTATACTTTTCTATTTCTCCGTCAAATGCGGGATGCTGTATGACCGGAACAAGTTGGGTACGGAGGATATCCCCCTGATGTCGCTGGACATGGATTTCATCAAGAACTATTACAACTGGATGCTTTCCGTGCGCGAGCTGGCCAAGTCAACGGCCTTCGAGCGTATCAACACACTGAAATGACTGATGTATCTGGCAGTGGACGAGGGATGGTTCCACAAGCACCCGTTAAGAAGTTCGTGTGCAAGCCGGAATACAAGAAACGTCCTTTCCTCTCGGAGGAGGACCTGCAACGCGTTATCAGCGTCAAGCTGGGCTACAGGCGGCAGCAGGCCATCCGGGACATGTTTGTTTTCATGTGCTTCAGCGGCCTGGCCCATGCCGACCTGAAGGAACTTTCTTACCGGAATGTCCACACGGATTCGGACGGCAACACCTGGCTGATTGGAAACCGTGTGAAGACCAAGGCACCCTATGTTGTCAAGCTGCTCCCTATAGCCGTCGAGCTGATCGAGAAATACAGGGGTGGATGAACGAATTCAAGGTTTCTCCGGACAGGGTGTTCCCCGTGAGGGAAATAGGGAGTATGGAGGACAGTCTGAAACGTATCGGCGAGAAGGCCGGCTGCAGTGTCCGCGTCAGCCCGCATGTCGGACGTCATACCTTTGCGACCCTGACCCTGAGCAAAGGCATGCCGCTTGAAACCCTGCAGAAAGTCCTCGGGCACAAGACCATCATCTCCACGCAGGTCTACGCCGAACTGATCAATCCAAAAATCGGTGAGGACACGGACAGGATGCGTGAGAAGATCGGCGGAATATTCCGCCTGAGCAACTAAAAAAGAGTGGATGCTTTTACCGGGCTTGCCGGATAAGCATCCACTCTTTTCTTTAATCAGTTATATGATATTTGCCTATAATTTCAATAGTTTTCCTAAATGTTTTACTAGCGATGCAAACAAATATTTTATTTTTATGTTATTTAAATATCTAAAAATCAACACTAGACAAGGGAGGGGGACGGGTTTCACGACTCCCCTATTCATTTACAGAAAATTCCAAAACAATTTCTGCACGATATATATTTATGCTATATATAGATAGCAGAGTCAATAGCAAATATTTCATTTTGCTTCATAGTTTAAAAGACTATTCAAATACTTTTCATCCAATTTACCAACACGATACTTTGTGCCAGCCTTTAGATGCTTCTCTACATATTTATTAGTTTCCTCAATATCTTTCATTTTTCTTTGAAACAGTTCTTCTGATATATTTATATTTTTACCGCAAGTTAAATTACAGAAAATACGTCCTTTATCGTCTTGGATACAATGCTTGTAAAAACGATAAGTAGCAGCAACCATCTGATTTTCCAAATTCTGTTTCTCTTCTATCGAAATTGAAGAACGTGATACTTGGTTTGCATATACATCTGGAGTGATTGCAATGAAATCATTATCATTCACATACTCTTTAATAGACTTAACTTCTACTTTTTGAGTATTGGCAATAGTTTGGTTATTATCAGCCGTATTGTTGCATCCAAATAATAATAATGCCAATAAAAACAACAAACCTTGTTGTAATAAGTTTTGATAGTATCTCCACAAATATGATAAGAATCTCTCATTGTAACCTTCTTTCCTTTTGAGTAAAAATCTCATACAATACACAATCTCGGAATTCAATCTTTTGTGTATAAGATTTTTCAGATAGGAATTTTGCTCTCCATATTTTGTTCTCCAACAACAGAATGGTGTCGTTGACTGTTCTTTTCGGTGCTTCAGTCGGATGAAACATCCAAGCAATATGAAAGATATTAAGAAGCGTTTCATGTGCATATTGAATTAAAATCAAACAATGGTATGTTTACGATTTAGGTAACTGAAACGGAACCGGAATGGTATAAAGTACCCGTTGGGGCTTCCCATCTTGTTTTCCCGGTGTCCACTTCGGCATTTGTCGGATGATTCGCAAGGCTTCTTTATCCAACAAGGGATGAACACTACGTACAATTCGAGACTGGGCGGGCGTGCCGTCTTTCTCGATGATGAATTGCAGGATTACCCGTCCTTGAATGCCTGCTTTCTTAGCTTCTTCAGGATAGCACATTTCGGCCTGTATAAAATCCCGACAACCTTTCATCCCTCCGGGAAATTCGGGCATACATTCTACTATTTTGAAAAGGCTGTTGTCTTCTGTCGGAACTTCCGGTACAGACGTTGTTATAGCTCCAGCTGGTCGGTTATCTTGAGTAGAGGGTACGGCAGATCTCTTTTCCTTCTGTCCTTCTGCCAATTCTTTTGGATTGTCTGTCAGCCTGAATTCCGCCATCAGAGTAACGTCTCTTCCGGTGTCCGTAAAAGTAACGGGATAGAAGAAACGGTATCTTCCCGGCTTGTTGTGATGTATTTCCGGATACAAAGAACCGGATAAATGCTTATTTTTTCCCGGGCCAATGATATGGGCTACACAATTAAATATGGTATGAATGGGCAGATTTCGCCATACGCCTTGTCTATCTTCGTAAGTGATGTAATAAAATTCACCGGATTCTAATGTTACTTGGCTGTGATTGACTAAAACAAAAGTGGCTCGTTTACTTTGAGTAGAATAGACCGGATAGTCAGATTGTAGCAAGATGCCCAAGGTATCGCTGACACCGATGTAATCGTTAGGTGTGTTATCTGCTGTTCCATCAAATAACACAGCCGGTGAATCAATAATCTTTTTCCGGAAAGCTTTTCGGGCTTCCGGAGTGTTCATGATAAAAGTTACGTGAATATGATGGCTACCCATACCCCAAGACATCAAATTGGATTTCAAGCATTCATCTGTAAGTTTCTCTCGTTTACTATCGATAACATTCAAAATCTCTTTCAGCTGCTTTTGGGTAAAATTTTTAGCTGTAGCAGGCTCCAGCCGGAAAGCACCGCTTTGAGCTGTTGCTTCCAGTGTGCGCCGTGCTACTGTGGTATCTCCTCTTACTTGAAAGACCAGTGTAGAACCGTCAAAAAACATTCCTTCCAAGAATGCAGGACAGCGCGGACTGTCCAAGAAATCGCCGATAACTGTTGAATCCGTACCATAAGCTTTACTTAAAGCCTCTATTACTTGCTGACCGGTTCTTTGGTCAATTGGTTCTTCCGTTATAGGTTGTTTTTCAGATTTGGCAGAAGGAATATCAGTAAGTGTCAAGCTTTTATGTGAATGACACGAATCGGCTGCATGATCTATAGATTGTCTTTCTTTATTCATTAAAAGCCAAACCTTGCGCTGCCAATGGTAAACTGCAAATCTTTCATCATCAAAATTGTCAGTCTTTTCTACATATCTTCTTATACTTGGAGCAGAGGGATATTTTGTCTGAATGATATCATCTACTAGGTATCCGCATAGCCCTTTAAGATCCTTGAAGAGAAAACCTTTAAACATCAAGTTGATATATGCTGGATTATTGTTAAGGTATAATTTGTATTCCTGATAGGCTTTAGATTTCATGCAGTCTGAAGACTTACTGCTGATACCAGGAAGACTAAGTTCATCTTTCAATGCTTTTTCCAGTCTTTTATATTCACTAGAGTCTGTTATGCTATACCAGTAATGTTCATTGGGTTTAGTCATCAGTTGTACCCACGCGCTTGCCTGCCAATAATCGATTGCCATTCTCACAGAATCCCTATACTCAGATGAAGCGGCATAAAAGAGAGAATCTTTATCCCACCCCTTGAAAAGGAATTCTATAGAGTCAATTTTTTCCTGCCTTAGTTGTCTGTAAATGTCTGGCAATCGTTGGTCAAGCGTTGATGTTATCTCGAATATACCGTTTTCGATTTTGCTATTTACGTGTACGGTGGTCAGAATGGAGTCATTAAACAGAAAGGCAATTCGCTGTCCGATAGCCTTTTCAGTCTCTCTAGCCCATTTTTTCATTTTAAATTGGCTAACTTTTCCTCTTATTACGTATTTACCAGCATAATCTTCCACTTTCAAGGAAATAAAATCTTTCGTAGTAACGATAGGCTCTAAAGAAAGACTGTCATTGGGGGCGTCCGTTACATGATACCAACCGTTTTCACGGTGGGTTGCAATTGGCTTATGCTGACATCCGACCCATAAAAGTCCGATGGCAAGCATCAATACAACTGACGGAAGTGTTGATAAGACTGTACAATAAAAAGATATTCGCGTTCTCATAGGCTGCATATGGATGGTTTGTCGGTAAAGATACGTATTTTGACGAAAAACGGATAATGGATAGGCTGATTTTATTTCAGGCAAAATGACATGCTACCCATCTATTTCATCAAGACTGGCGTTCGGGGAGGGGGAAAATTGCGTAAGATCAATGAACTGTTCCGTTTTCTGGTGGAGTTGGAACAGGATCCGTCCTCCACGGAAGAGGACAAGAAAACCATTGACTCCATTCTGGAAAGCATCCATACCCGGAAAGGACTGGCTAAAAAAGACCTCTCCAAAATTTCGCATATAAAGAAGAACCAGGTCATCAATGATCTGGAAAAAGAATCCGAAGACAACCTGAAGAGGGTGGGAAAAACCTTTGCCGGTGTGGAAATCGTGCATTTCTGCACCAATGATAACTGCCGTCCGCTGTGGGAGAAGCTGGGTATCGGACAGAAACCGGGAACCGTCGTATTCTGGCATTTTCTGATTCCTAAAATCTGCGAGTTGAGAAAGATTGCCGGCTGCGAGTACCTCTTCCTGTTCGCAACCGATTACCCCCCTGACGAACTGTTGGTAAACTATTACAGGTCGAATCTCGGTTTCAGGGATTCCAACGAACATGGTACGGCAATTCCACTGTATGATTATGCCTGCAATCAGGAACTGAAGGACATTGAGATACGGAGAGAGGCGTTTTATGCCGATTTTAATCCTGATGAAGAAGCTATGTAAATAAAGTAATCGGGACACCCTCCGACTGTAAAAACGATGAAGCCTGCCACCCGTCCGGTGTCAGGCTTCATTGTTATCAAATCAGCTCCCTCCAGTCAATTCCCCTATCGTTCCCATGCCGCTTCCCCACCTTGTCCGACGGACATCCGTCCTCATCCAGATACTTCTCCAGCAGCCGGTTGACCGCCTCCTCATTTCCAGCCTGGGAAACAAACACGTCGAACAGGTCCGTATTCCGGATGGCAAGCAAGGTCCGGGCGGCAGCCGAAGCCTTGCCATTGTCCCGGTCAGCCCCGTCCACCTTCATCAGCACATCCCCCACAAGGCTAAGGTCATCCAGTGTGACCGCCTGCGTCACCGCATCCGTCTCAGGAACCGGCCGCTCCAGATCTTCCTGTTCCTCCTGCAACATCCGCATCTTTTCGAGCGGAAGCGAGCATTCCACCTCATCGGAAGGTATTCCCTCCTCCTCGCCAAGATAATCCGTCCCCATTTCCAGCGGATGGGACATGAAAGGAGCAGCTGTCTTCCCCGCATCCTCATCCAGATAGACAAAGCGGGTACTGCCCATCACATCCGGTTCATCACCGGAAACGGCAGGGACCGTCTCCTCCTTTTTCACGGGAGTATAAAGCAGGTCACACCACTCCCGTATCCGGGCTTTCTGTCCCCATACCTTATATAACAGATAAACGGCACAGCCCAGACGCACCGACAGATACATCATCTCTTCCATTCCTGCAACCGTTTTTCCACTTCCTCCCGGTACATTCCGTTTATTACATCCTGATGCTGTTTCAAATGGTCAGCCAGTACGTTGTTCACAAACGCGGGCACGGACAATCCCGGAGCAATGACCGGAAGTATCCGGACAAGCTCTCCATACAGCGAACCGTGAATGTAAGTCTGTCTTCCCGTTCCCGTCATTTTACGCTCCAGAAACGTTTCCGCATATACACTCTTTTCTTCCATCTCTTTTAGCAAACTCTTGGTTTCCATATCCATACTTTCAAACCGGTTAAAAAAATGCTCTTCCTGAAAACCGGAAAAATCTTCCGGCAAGAAGATGCCGCCAGACAGAATCCTTTCAATAACGGCTTCCCGCTCCGGCAGGTCCCCGTCTTTTTCTGACTGACAGCCGGCAACTTCCGGTACAGGTCCGCCAGACCGTGTTTCCGGTACAATCTTCTCAAAACCGTTTCCGGCACTCTTTTTTCCCAACCGGTCTCTTCCGGGCCTCAGTCTGTATCCCATATACAGCAGGAAAACCGCGGCCGTCAAAATCAAATAAACAAACCATTGTTCCATAATCAACGCGGGTTTATAGTTCCCTGACGGACCATCTCGTCAAGTTCCTCTTCATACTGTGCCAGATGATGGTCAAGCACATTGTCCAAAAAGGCAGGTACCGTCATGCCTTCGCTCAGCAGGGGCAGTATCCGGGCAAGCCTGCGGTACGTCTCATAACAGATATAGGTCTGTTTGCGGTGAACGGAATTCTTACGGCTGAGAAAACAGTTCCGGTACTCTTTCATCCGTTCTTCCAGTGCAGGAACAGCCTCTTTCCGTTTGCCGCCATCCTTCCGCGCGGTAACGGAAGCTTCCGTTTCAGTAACCGGAGCATGCTTCGGCGTACCTTCGGCATCCGTCCCGTGCGCCATGATCTCCTTCAACCGTTCCTCATCCACATTGAATACTCCTCTTTTCGTCATAATCCTCAAGGTTTGGAATAAACAATACTTTCAATCTCATCGGCAAGCAGGTCCAGGCCGCTGCCTTTCAACAGTTTGTCCGAAGGCGGGAAATAGGTGCTCCGGAACAGCGGGCGGCTTCCGGAAGCCGCCTCCCTGTTGTAACGTTCCATGTCAGGCATCACCGTGTCGAGGGTCCGCAACCCTATCTTTCCGAAAATCCCGTTGTAATGGCGGTAAATCTCCCTGGACACACGTCCGTCAATCCTGTTCCAGAACAGCCGTATCTCTTTCAGGGGCGCTTCAGGGCATTTACGGACAAAGTCCTGGAGGGTAGCCACAAAGGAAAGGCTGCTCTGCATCACCATGCGGTCCTGGATGACGGGGGCAAAGAGGTAGTCCATGTTGATGATGGCTTCCAGGATACCCGGCGAGTTCACGGTACCGGGCAGGTCGAAGAAAACAATCTCCGAGGAATCCTCCAACCTGCCGGCCGTCTCCAGCACCTTGCCGGGACCGGAAGTCAGGACGGGATAGGCTTTCTTGCCGGTCCTTTCAAACTGTTCGCAGAGCAGCCGCTGGAGGTATTCACTCTTTTCCACGCTCTGCGTATCACGGGTACGCAACGCCTGGATGCTGTGCTGCGGGTAGTCACAGTCCACGACCGCCACCTGCCTGCCTTTAACATAATGGAAATAACTGGCAAGAAGCACCGTCAGGGTGGACTTGCCGACTCCGCCCTTCTGGTTGCTCAGGGCGATAAAGACACATCGTTTGCTCATACGCTTTTCAAATAAGGGGTTTATAATCGGGTTATTGTAACGTTGCTTTTTCTTTTCATCGGTTTGCCGGAACAGTGTTACAAGACGCCAGGCCGGTAACATGCCCTTATCCGGACACCCCGAACGGTGGTTGCAACAACGGAAGACTGCCCTGTAACCGGAAAGCAACCCGCTGTTTCTGGAACAGGGCAATGACATCGGGACCCGGCAACGGAATGTCAGGTCATGACCGTATTCCGTCGCTGTCCTGCCATCATCCGCTCCGGTGGCGATGACATTTCTTTCCGTTATCATATCATTCTCTTTTTCTCCTGACATATTGACACACTGTTTCTCCGACATAAGGACATAAGAACATGGCATACCGGTGAAAGAGGACGGACATAATACCCCGGAAGAATGACATATCCTTATCCGATGCCCAAAAGTAGGACAATAATCCGACTCCATAGCCATCTTTCAGCCGGGTTGGCACCACATGGCATCATCTGTCATTACAAGTCAGACAAGCAACTGTTTTACAACGCATTAATACGCTGTAATTTTGCACCGTCGGAATACGACAGAGGAAAAAACGCACTTCGAAGGAACCGGCACGCCGCAAGCGTCGCGCAGCAATCCGACGACAGGTGGATTCTCTGTTCAAACGAACAGAGCAAGTTGTGTTTCCGTCAGACAAAATCTATTTTGTCTGACGGAAACCACGCCCTTCAGGGAAGGGCGGAAACATTTGCTCCCAAGTCGCAATTTCGGAAGAAAAGAAGTACAAATTCCAAAATCAGACGGATGGAGTATCTATGGTAGCATTGCCGGATTTGAATATGAAAAAGACTATGAATGCAAGATTAAAGTCAGTGAAACCAGTTACCTTAATTATTCGATGGATGATCCAGCATGGATAGAGCGAGACTTACTTGAAGTAAGTTCCAAGGATAAAAAAGATTCAGAGGATTTGCCGTTGCACCTTATTCCTAAAACCTATTACAAGAACATTCCTCTTTCTCAATATCGGTATGCAGTAGAAGCTAACAACAAGGTACTGATTGAAGCGAATTTGGAAGCTCATCCTATTCTTCCTGAAGATTATCACTACATGCTTTGCAACGGTGAAAGTGGTCTCAGATGGATTGGCATACTGGATGAAAACAACGTACTTGGTCCGCATATAGTGAAAACGACAAGTAAGAAGCCGGAAGAAATGCCTGAATCCTATAAAATACTACCTTCGGATGAAACAATAGCAAGCTGTGGAGAATGGACCTTCTTAGATGAATCCGACAATACAACTAACTATTCTCCTTTCGATGTATTTATTATGAAACCTACTAAAGAGCACCTTATATTGTATATCTCTACATAGACCTAACTCAACATTACCAAGACAGGTATCCGGAAGCTGGAGTGAATACAGTGGTGATTTCTTATAAATTTCTACTTTTCAATATGATCAACGAATAGAAACTCAAATACAGGTTTATAACTATCAAAGAGGTATCTTATGAATATTCCATCCGATAAAGCAACAATAGGAAGAATCGTCATAATAAAGATAAGCTCTCTTCTTGATGCATTGGCATGTTCTTCCCAACAATCTATGCTGGAGAAACACATCTATCTGACGGGGATAAATGTAAAACAATATCCTATAAAAAAAGGAAATCCAAATGCAATTACCAACTACATCAATGAGTGCCTATCATACAACTTTAGACTATTGGATAACCAAAAACAAATCAAAGGAATTTACACAATACAGATTAATTTTACGGAGAAGTGATAAAAGCTAAAATCATACAAAGTTATGGCATACTGGAATGGGACAGTCAAGTATTACAGATAATAAAAGACATGTCACGGTGGATTCCAACTATCTATTTTCAAAGCAAAGGCGAATACTGCAACTTTGTTTAGACTGTCCCTGTTCTTATGAAAAAATGTAAATAATCGAGTAGGAGGAACGAGATTAATTCCCGCTCCAACCTCTCACACCACCATATATGCCTGTCTCTTATATACATCTCCGAGCCCACGTGACCGAGGCTGATCTCGTATGCCGTCTTCT
>ENA-OZET01000175-OZET01000175.1-human-gut-metagenome-genome-assembly--contig:-NODE-175-length-16433-cov-10.150018_pt1 | contig 16433 bp, 10 predicted proteins | sample MGYA00244610_ERZ653618 | MGnify/ENA primary metagenome ERZ653618 (study PRJEB26926, sample SAMN06165091) | human gut metagenome | biome: ENVO:00009003; feature: ENVO:2100002; material: ENVO:00002003...
ATGGCGGAAAAGACATCGCCAGACGCGCCGCCGAATTGTGCGGTGGTGCCTTAGCGGATGCCCGACCAGAGCGCGTCATTTTCCGCTTGAAACGCTTCCCTCAGCGCATTTTCATCTTCAGTAGATACATCCTGCTCAAAAATCAGGATGCCGTCCATATCCGGATCATGCTCCCAGACCTGCAGGGTCAGCACATCATTGTAGTGCCGGACGGTATAACCATCCGCGTCGAACGTCCAGTCCTCTTTCTCCTCGCCGACCGCCCAGCGCAGCAGCACCGCCTCCGTCCCCTCAAAACGGTACAGCGTTTCTCTGTGAATGCCGCCCGCCAAGCCGCCGTTCACAGAACTCCTTACAATTTTGCGTTCTGCATCAAGGTCGTAATTCGTGAACGTCAGCGGACAGAGAACATACTGTTCGCCATCAAAAATGAAAAACTGGTAGACGAAATTGCTCGCGCCGCGCTGTGTCAGTATCACCGCATCGTTGATGCCGTCGAAGTTGACATCCGCATAGGAAAGGTACGGGTCTTTCTCGCCGGACACGAAGCAGAGTTCCTGCCCGTTGTCCGCAATCAGGCGGTGGATGTACTCGTTCTCCGTCGTCTGCCCGATAATTTCCGCGCGGACAGGGGCGATGGTCATCAGGAGAAGCAAGGCAAGCAGGCAGAAACGGGAAATACAGTTCTTCATAAAATATACTCCTTTCGCATTGGTATGCTAATGAAAGAACGAATACGGGGCGGCAATTCATCCGCAGAAAAAAAGGAAATTTCTTCATCGTCTGAAATGGAAATGCTTGCAAATTACTGATGTTTGCGTTATAATGAAAATGGTAATTTATGATTCATACTATTTCCAGATAAGAATGCGCCAAGATGCGCGGCGAATTTTTCATTCTGGCTAACGTGAATGGAACGCAGCGTAGCAGCGCTACGCTAAGTGGAATGAGCGGACGCCAGAAGGGAAAAGGCGCAAGCAGATGGCGCAGGTGAATCTGGAAATAGTATCAAGGTTTCTTGCTGGGGAAGCGGGGAAAGGGGTGTTTGCCACGGCGCACGAAGGAGCAGCGCAATACTGCCGCAAAGTGGACAAGCGTGAAATTCCGGTCTGTCCGATTTTAGGGGTCAATATTGCTGTCATCAACATGAATTGGCTGCTGAAATATTTGGCGCAGAATATTCATCAATTGCAGGGAGATTACATCTGCGTATCGAATGTACATACAACCGTCGTCAGTTACGAGGATGCGGACTACCGTGCCGTGCAGAACGGCGGTTTGATGGCGATTCCGGATGGCAATCCGCTGGCGCAGGAGGCGCGGCGGCGCGGGTATCCGCAGATTCAGCGGACAACCGGGCCTGACCTGATGATGGAGGTCTTTCGGCAGTCCACGGCACACGGCTGGCGGCATTATTTCTACGGCAGCACGCAGGAAGTGCAGGAGAAAATGATTGTGCGCCTGCAGCAGGAGTATCCGGGGCTGATAATTGCGGGCACAGACGTGCCGCCCTTCCGCGAACTGACACCGGAGGAAGATGCGCTTGCCGTGGCGCGCATCAATCAGGCGCAGCCGGATTTTGTGTGGGTCGGGCTGGGAGCGCCGAAGCAGGAGCGCTGGATGGCGGCGCACCAAGGGCGTGTGCATGGGCTGATGATTGGCGTCGGCGCGGGCTTTGATTTCTTTTCGGGCAACGTGAGGCGCGCCCCGTTATGGATGCAGAAGCACAGCCTGGAATGGCTCTATCGCCTGATGCAAGACCCGAAGCGGCTATTCCAGCGCTACTGGAGCACGAATCTGAAATTCATCTGGAACGCGACCATCAGGAGAAAGTAAATGCAGCAAGCGACAAAACAGCCCGCTGTACTGCTGGTACACGACTATTATCAGGTTCCCGGCGGCGAGGATGTCGTTGTGGCGAACGAGAAACACTTGCTGGAAACGCACGGTCACGCTGCGGCGCTGTATGCGCGGCGGAACGAGGAAATTTCGCGCATGGGAGCGCTGGAGAAAATCCGCAGTGCGCTGGGGATGTTTTTCAGCATCCGTACATACCGCGAGGTTCGGCGGAGCATCCGCGAAAACCGGATTTCGCTGGTGCATGTGCACAACACGCTGCCGCTGATTGGCCCGGCAGTGTATTACGCGGCATTCCGCGAGGGCGTTCCCGTGGTGCAGACGGTGCACAACTTCCGCCTGCTCTGCCCGAACGCGCTTTTCTACCGCGACGGCCACATCTGCGAGGACTGCACGAAAAAGGGGCTGCACTGCGCGGTGAAGCACCGCTGCTACCGCGGCAGCCGCCTGCAGACGGTGCTCTGCGTGCTCAGCACACGTTTGCACCGTGCCCTCAAAACGTACAGCCGCCTGCATTACATCACCCTGACGGACTTCAACCGGCAGAAGCTGCTGGCGCTTAAGCAGATTCCGCCGGAAAACGTGTCCGTAAAGCCGAACTTTGTGGAACCGCCGGAGACGATTGTGCCATACGCGGCGCGCGAAAATCAGGTGGTGTACATCGGTCGGCTGGATGCGCTCAAGGGCATTCGGCTGCTGCTGGAAGCGTGGGCGCGCTACGAGCGTTCAGGCGGGGGCATGAAGCTGATCATCTGCGGTACAGGGCCGGAGGAAGCATGGTGCCGCGAATATCTGACGCGGGAAAAGCTGAAGCAGGCGGAGCTGCGCGGCTTTGTGCCAAATTCGGCGGCACGGGCGCTGATGGGGCAGTCCAAGGCGCTGATTCTGCCGACACAGTGGTATGAAGGCTTCCCGATGACGATTGTGGAAGCCTTCAGTGCTGCCACGCCGGTGATTTGCTCGGATTTAGGCAACGCGGGTTCCCTGATTTCGGACGGCATGACGGGCTTCAAGTTTCCGGCGGACTCGGCGGAGCAGCTGGCGCAGACGCTCAACCGGCTGCAGCACGCGGAATCCGTCAGCGAGGGCGCGCTGAAAACGTATCAGGAGAATTTCACGGCGGAAGCAAATTATCGTCGGCTGATGGCGATTTACAGCAAGGCGATGCAGAAAAGCGGCGAAAGGAGCGAACCATCATGCGGCTGATTGTGGCAGATGTACGGAGCACCAGCACGGACGGCATTGCCGCTGGGCATTATTTCACCGTCGCGCAGAATTATCTTGACCTGTTCGGCGCGGAGATGGATGTGCGCATTGCGGGCGGGCCGGTGTACGGCGACCGCTTCGGGAACAAGCTGATTCGTCTGCCGCATGATTACATCGTGGGCAGCTCGGCGGCGCGCAACAAACGCGCCGTGTTCCAGAACGTGCGCGCGCTGCTTCGGGAAGCGCAGGATGACGTGATTGTCCTCCAGTGCAGCGCCGTCGCAACAGCGTATCTGGGGCTTGCACTGTTCAAGAAGAAAGAAACGCGGGTCTACGCCATCCAGTACAGCACCGACGGCGTCAATTCGCTGCTGAAACGGGGGCTGTATGCGCTGTGCAGGCGGAAAATCAGCGGCGTTATCTGCCCCAATGCAGCCATTGGCGCGGCGTACGGGCGGCCGATGTGCGTCGTGTCCGATTACATCAGCACAGGAACGATGCAGCCGCCTGTGCCGTATGCGCAGAAGCGCTATGATTTCGGCATGGTCGGGCTGATTACGTCGGACAAGGGCGTCGTTGAGGCGGCAAAACAGCTGCGGAACACGCCGTATCGGGTGCTGATTGCGGGTCGAGTGCAGGAAGCGCCGCTGGAAACGGAACTGCGGGCAGTCTGCGCGGGCGCAAAGAACATCGAACTGCGGCTGGAATACCTGTCCGAAGCGGCGTATGACGAGGCGATTCGCCAATGCCGCTACTGCATCCTAAATTATTCGGAGAATTACTCCCTGCACAGCAGCGGCGTTGTGTTCGATATTCTCTTCCGGGGCGTGCCGATTGTGGGCAGCCGCTGCGGGACGCTGCAAATGGTGGAAGCAAACGAATTGGGCAAAACGGTATCCCGCATGGCGGATTTTGCGCCGGAAAGGCTGCTGGATGAAGCCGTGCATGACCGCTATGTGCGCAACATTGCGCGCTACTGCCAATCTCAGGCGCAGGAGCGGGAAAAGCTGCGGGATTTTCTGACGCAGGGCGCAGCGGAATAACCATGCCGCACAGCGCAGAGTGAAAGGAGGGGCTGAAGCGTGAAGATCATGTGGATGGGGAATATTATCCTTCCTGCCATTGCGGAAAAAGAATCGCTTCCTCCGGTGTATATCGTGGGCTGGCTGGTCGGGCTGTCGCGGCGGCTGACGCAGCTGCCGGATGTGGCGCTGACGTATGTGTTTGACGCGCCGAAAGCGCTGACGGGCGAAGTGGACGGCTACCGCTATTATGGGCTTGTCAACCCCACACGCCCTACGCAGCGCTGCGGCGAAGCCTACACCCGGCAGCTGGAGGAAATCCTGCGCAAAGAGCAGCCGGATGTCATTCACCTCTGGGGCACGGAAAATCAGCACACGCTGGCCATGGTTGATGCGGCGGAACACCTGGGGATGCGCGAGCGGATTGTAATTTCCATTCAGGGGCTTCTGTCCATATACGCGGAGCATTATCGCGCTTATCTGCCGGAACACGTCTGCCACGGGCACACGCTGAAGGACTTGGTGAAGGGCAATATCGTCCGGCAGGAAGCAATCTACCGCCGCGTCGGGCAGTATGAACAGGAAGCCCTGCGCAGGGTGCAACACGTTATCGGGCGCACCGACTGGGATGCCGCCTGCATGGCGGAGCTTGCCCCGCAGGCGGCCTATCATTTCAACAACGAAACGCTGCGGGACGAGTTCTACACCGGTGAATGGTCGCTGGACAGCTGCGAGCCGCACAGTCTCTTCTGCAGTCAGGCGCATGTGCCGCTCAAGGGGCTGCATCTGCTATTGCAGGCGCTGGCGATTGTCCGCAAGCGCTATCCCGATGTCAAGCTCTATGTAGGGCGCAAGGACTATGGACGCATTCCGCCGCTTGCGCGCAATGCCTATGAACGGTACATCCACCGTCTGCTGCGCGAAAACGACCTCTACGGTCATGTTGTTTTTACCGGAAGCCTGAATGCACAGCAAATGAAGGAGCGGTATCTAAAAAGTCAGGTGTTTGTGCTGCCGTCGAGCATTGAAAACTCCCCCAATTCGCTGGGCGAGGCGATGCTGCTTGGCGTACCGTGCATTGCGTCGGATGTCGGCGGCGTGCGCTGTCTGATGACGCACCGCGTGGAAGGGCTGATTTATCCGGCAGACGACCCGCATTTGCTGGCATATGATATCTGCGAGATGTTCGCGCATCCGGAAAAAGCGGCGCAGATGGCGCGCGCCGGACGAGAACATGCCGGAAAAACGCATGATGCGCAGAAGAATCTGGAGATACTGCATCAGATTTATACGGAGATTGCACGATGAAATTCCGAATCACAAAGAACCATGTGGATGCGTTCTGCGTGCTGATTGGCGTGCTGGGCATGGGTTCGCTGTATTTTCAGGTGCTGCGGATGCCGCTGATGGCAGCCATGCTGATTGCGTCGATTCTGCTGCTGACGCGGGCGCATCATCCGAAAATCAGCGCCCAGAATGTACGCCTGACGCTGCTGCTGACGGCGGCGCTGCTGCTGACGAGCTTCGTCAACCCGCAGAACGGCATCCACATCAACGATATTGTCATTTGGCTGTGCAACATCGGCTATGTGCTGGTTCTGCAAAGCTGCATCGGGTATCGGACGTATATGCGGCTGTATACCAAAATCATGCTGGCAGAGGCGGCCATCAGCCTGATTTCCTTCGTCATCGGCGATTTGCTGTCGCTGCCGCTGCCGCTGCTGCACTACGAAGCTTCCAGCGTCAACGGATTTTATCTGACGCCTTATTTTACCTTAGGCTGGCTGAACATCCCGGTTTTCCACCGCAACGCGGGCATGTTCAACGAGCCGGGCAGCCACCAGATTTTCCTGAACTTCGCGCTGCTGTTCCTGATGAGCGACGAAACGCGCATGGGCATGAGCAAAAAGAAATACTGCTGGGCAATTGCGCTGCTGATCGTCACCATCCTCAGCACGCTGTCCACAACAGGCTTTATTTGTCTGGGCGTTGTGCTGCTGACGGTGGCATTCCGCAAAAAGGGCGGGAAAATGGCGCGCAGCATCAAGATGGCGGCGTTCGTTGGGCTGATTTTGCTGTTTGTCATCGAGTCTGTCACGGGCGTGGTGGAACGCAAGATTGTCGGACGAAATTCCGGCGGTTCATTCTACACGCGGTGGAACGACACCTTCAGCGGCTTTGAAATCGGGCTGGAATCCCCCATTGCGGGACAGGGCGTTTTCTCGGAGCGAAAGGCGGAAATCCTGCTGGAACACAGGGTGCAGAACATTTCCAACGGCTTTGCCGCCTTCGTCATGGATACAGGGTTGATTCTCCCGGCAGTTTGGCTGTGGCTGACGTACCGCGGTATCCGCACCAAATTTGCCAAGGCGCGTCTGCTGTATGTGCTGGGCGTTTTCCTGCTGTATTTCCTGTGCATCAACACGGAGGGCGTTTTCCTGAACATACTGTTTTTGGGGCTGCTGGGCAAGTGGCAGCCGGACGCGGAGGACACGCCTGATCTGCCGGCAAATGCGCGCAGCCAGAAGAAGCGCAGGAGGCGCTGCACTGTGCCGCCGGAAAAACTGCGCCTGACGTTTAACACGCAGCCGGAGGACGCGGCGCAGGAGCAGACAGGCGAAACAGGCGGAGAGGAATCATGAACACAGCATCAAGGAGCGAAAACACGGCACGCAACATCGGTGTAGGCGCAGTACGGCAGGTGGTTACGCTGCTGTTGGCTTTTGCCGTGCGAACGGTGTTCGTGCGCCGGCTGGGCGCGGATTATACGGGTGTCAACGGGCTGTACAGCAACATTCTGGCCATGCTGTCATTGGCAGAGCTGGGTGTGGGCAACGTGCTGGTGTACAGCTTGTACGCACCGCTGCACCGGGGCGACACGGGCGAAATCCAGCACCTGCTGGGCTATTATCGTCGCATTTACCGCCTGATTGCGCTGGCGGTAGCGCTGCTGGGCGCGGCGGTAATCCCCTTCCTGCCGCTCATCATCATCAGTGAGCTGCCGATGGCACAGCTAATCGTCTACTATGTGCTGTACCTGACGAACTCCGTGGCATCCTATCTGGTCATCTACAAAACGACGCTGATTCAGGCTGACCAGAAGGCATATTTGCAGAACATGGTTTCCGCCGCGGCGCTGGTGTTGCAGTATGCGGCGCAGATCGCGTGCCTGCTGATTTGGGGCAGCTATCTTGGCTATTTGCTGATTCAGATTGCCTGCACCCTCCTGCAGAATGCGGTACTGAGCCATTTAGCGGACAAGATGTACCCCTTCCTGCGGAAAAAGCAGAAATGTGCGCCGATGCACCGCAAGCAGGAGCTGAACGACAACATCCGCTCCATGTTTCTCTACAAGCTGGCGACAATACTCATCAACAACACGGACAACATTCTGATTTCCGTCATGCTGGGCACAGTGTTCGTCGGCTACTACTCCAACTACGCGTCGCTGACGACGTATGTGACAACGTTCGTTTCCATCGTGATTACCGGCATTTCCGCCAGCTTGGGAAATCTGAATGCCGAGAAGAATTCGGAAAAGTCATACGCCATGTTCCGCAACCTGATTGTCCTCTTCGGGGCGATTACAGGCTTCTGCGTCTCCGCATACGGCGCGATTGTACAGGACTTCATCCCCGTCTGGGTGGGCGAAGAATACCTGATGGACACAGGGACAGTGGCGGCGGTGCTGTTCACGTTCTACCTGAGCACCATCGTCGCGCCTGTGTGGATGTACCGCGAAACGCTGGGACTTTTTCGGCAAATGAAGTATGTTATGTTTATGACGGCGCTGGTCAACATCCTGCTGTCCATCCTGCTGGGGCACTTCTTCGGCGTGGCGGGCATCATCGGCGCAACAGGGCTGGCGCGGCTCTGCACCATCTTCTGGTATGAGCCGAAAGTGCTGTTCCATCGCACCTTCGGGCGCAGCGCTGCCGCGTATTTCAAGGCGCAGGGAGGCTTGCTGCTGCTCAACGGCGCGGTGATGGCGCTGTCGCTGCTGCTGTGCGCGCGGATGGGGCATACGCTGATGTGGATTATCATCAAGGGCATCACCTGCGCGGCGGTGACGGCGCTCCTGTACACGCTGGCGCTGGGGCGGACGGCAGAATATCGCTGGATGCTTGAAAAAGGGCGGAGTTTCTTGCGCAAATGGAGGAAGAAGGCATGATCGATCAGGAAATGCAGCACTGCCGTAAAATTGTGCGTTTTGACCCTACCATTTCAACAGCGAATCAGGGAGATTTCATCATCCGCAACGCCTGCGAGCATGTGCTGCACGACTGCTTTCCTGTGCAGCTGTCCGTCGCCGTGCCGGTTCGGGACAGGCTGTCGAAAGTGTCGATGAAGCACGTCGGCAGTGCGGATTACGCATTTGTCTGCGGGACGAATCTGCTTTCCTCGGACATGCGCCGCCAAAGGATGTGGAATATCCGCCTGCGGGACGCGGTGATGATGCGCTGCGGCGATTTGCACAAGCGGGAGCTGCTGAATTTCCGCCTGATTCATGAAAAATTTCAGCGCACGCATGTCATTTTGCTGGGCGCGGGATGGTATCAATACCAGGACGAGCCGACAGGATACACGAAGCGGATTCTAAAAACGCTGCTGGATGGGCAGTACCTGCACGCGGTGCGCGACGAATACACGCGCCAGCGCCTGCTGAAGCTGGGCATCACGAACGTGCTGAATACGGCGTGTCCGACAATGTGGGGGCTGACAGACGACAAATGCGCGCAGATTCCGACGCACAAGGCGGAGCGCGTCGTGACAACGCTGACGGACTACCGCAGCAGCCCGGATCAGGATGAGCAGATGCTGACCATGCTGCAAAAGCACTATCGCGAGGTGTATGTGTGGCTGCAAGCAGTTGAGGACTACGCCTGCCTGCGCCAAATGGATGCGCGTGTGACGCAGAATTTGCACCTGATTCAGCCGAATCTGCGAGATTACACAGCGCTTTTGGCATCAGGCGGGATTGACTACGTTGGCACGCGGCTGCACGGCGGCATCCACGCAATGAATATGGGCTGCCGAAGCCTGATTCTGGCGGTAGACAACCGCGCAAGCGAAATCGCGAAGGACACGAATCTGCCCGTCCTGCCCCGCGGCGGGAATTTGGATGTGCTGGAGGAGCGAATCTGTTCCGCATGGGAGACGCAAATTGATTTGCCGACCACGGCAATTCGGCAATGGAAAAATCAGTTCCGCGAGACAGATGCAGAGAAAGTGCCTTGATTTTCGTATAAAATGCGGCTTTCTGCGCGGTAAGTATTGACAGCCGACTTGTAATTTGTTACAATATAGCTGGAATTGGGAAAGAGATTGCTATATCCACCGGGAGCACTGCGGCTCGCCGCGAAAAGAAAGATGGAAAGCAGCAATCGCTTGCCATTGGCACAACCATACGTCGTGCCGGAAGATTGCACGGAACAAGGAGTGAGGACGATGAAGGACAAAAAGTGGATGCGAAAGGCATTGTCTTTCCTGCTGGCTGTATTCATGGTGACGGGCAGTATGGGAACAGTGCTGACGGCGGCTGCAGAAGAGCCGGAAACTCCGCCGACGGAAACGGTTGAGGTCGTGCCGACGGAAGCACCGGAAGCAACGGATGTTCCCGAAGCAACGGAAATCCCCGAAGCGACGGATGTTCCTGAAGCAACGGAAATCCCCGAAGCGACAGATGTTCCCGAAGCAACGGAAATCCCCGAAGCGACGGATGTTCCCGAAGCAACGGAAATCCCCGAAGCGACGGATGTTCCTGAAGCAACGGAAGCACCCGAAATCGTGGACGAAGCAGCCGTAGATTACAGCCGCTCCGTGCTGGATAACGAGTTCTTTGACTCCGGCTTTGCCGCGACGTTCAGCAGCGCACAGCTGTACCTGAATCCGACGGGCGATGAGCTGGTTGGCCGGGTAACCGGCGTGGTGTATGTGACGCATCGTCCGCAGAAGGGTCAGCTGAATGAACGGATTTCCGTCTGCGTGTATGACCAGACGGCTGGCGTTGCATATGGCTATCTGGCGGCGGATGCAGTGCATCCTGTGCCGGAAGAGGGCATTGAGAATCAGCGTCACACCGGTGTTTTCGCGAGCGGCGTGGAAATGCCCTGTGCCCTGCTGGTGCTTGCGGCTGCGACGGAAGAACCCGTGCCGACCCCTGCACCCACGCCCGTGCCGACGGAAGAACCTGTAGTTGAGCCGACGGAAGAGCCCGTTGTCGTGCCGACCGAAGAGCCCGTTGTCGTGCCGACCGAAGAACCTGTTGTCGTGCCGACCGAGGAACCCGTTGTCGTGCCGACCGAGGAACCCGTTGTTGAGCCGACCGAAGAGCCCGCTGTCGTGCCGACCGAAGAGCCCGCTGTCGTGCCGACTGAAGAGCCCGCTGTCGTGCCGACCGAGGAACCCGTTGTCGTGCCGACCGAGGAACCCGCGTCGACCCCCGCGCCTACGGACGTGCCGGATGACCTCGAAAACATCGACCGCGCGGATGTGATTATTCCGGGCAAACCGACGTTCGAAATGGACAAGGCGACGGCGGAGCTGGGCGAGAATATCACCTTCACCATCCACACGAAGAATGCCACCAAGATTTTGATGTACATTGACGGCAGCGTGAACCGCTACATCTACGACGTGCCCACCGACACGTCGACGCTTACCATGTCCTTCTCCTCGATGGGGAGCAACGGGGGCAAGCGCACCATCGCGTTCCAAGCCTACAACGGCAATACACCCGGCGAAAAGTCCGCTGAACAAACGATTACGCTGACAAAGCCGTCTGTCAAGCCGCAGGTAACGGTAAAGAATATCGACAAGACGACCGTGGGTCTGGGCGAGAACATCACCTTCACCCTGAGCGTCAAGAACGCCACGAAGGTGCTGATGTACATCGACGGCAGCGTCAACCGTCGCTTCGAGGACATCACCCCCGATATGACGGAATACACCTTCACCATGTCCTTCTCTTCGCTGGGAAGCAATGGGGGCAAGCGCGCCATTGCGTTCCAAGCCTATAACGGCACGACGGCGGGTGAAAAGACCTCCGAACGTGTTGTGACTGTCGCAAACGAAAGCCCGAACAAGCCGACCGTGACCAGCTGGAGTTTGAACAAATCCACGGTTGATTTGAACGAAACCATCACCTTCACCATCAACACCAAGAACGCAACGAAGATGCGTGTCTACATTGATGGCAAGCTGAACCGCTACATCTACGACGTGAAGGACGGCGCGACGACATTCCAGATGTCCTTCTCGACGCTCGGTTCAAACGGCGGCGTGCGCACGGTGGCATTCCAGCCCTACAATGGCAACACGCCCGGCGCTATGTCCGACACCAAGACGATTACCATCAGCGTGGCGAACAAGCCGCGGGTTGAGCTGCTGAAAATCAGCAATCCGAACGCGACGCTGGGCGAAAATATCACCTTCACCCTGCGCATCAAGAACGCCACGAAGGTGCTGATGTACATCGACGGCAGTGTCAACCGCCGCTTCGAGAACATCAGCCCTGATATGACGGAATACACCTTCACCATGGCGTTCTCTTCGCTGGGGAACAACGGGGGCAAGCGTACCATTGCGTTCCAAGCCTACAACGGCGCAGTCGGCGGCGACAAGACCACCGCAACCACCATTTCCCTGGCGAGCGGTTCGTCTGCTGCCCCCGTGATTGCGAATGTCAAGATTGACAAGACGACCGCGGTGCTGGGCGAGCAGATTAAATTCACTGTTTATCTGGACAACGCGACGAAGCTGCTGATGTATGTCGATGGGCAGGTGAACCGCCGCTTTGAGGACGTAACGACCAGCATGTCGAAGTACGAGTTCACGATGTCGTTCTCGTCGCTGGGGAATAATGGCGGCGTCCGTACGATTCAGTTCCAGCCTTACAACGGCACGACGGCGGGCGAAAAGTTTAAGGCGTACACGATTACACTGACGACGACCGTGGTCAACAAGCCGGAAGTCGTCAACTTCACCATGAATCCCAGCCGCGTAAAGCTGAATGTGCCGGTGACGTTCACGGTCAACACCAAGAACGCGACGAAGGTCGTCCTGTATGTGGACGGCAAGGCAAATACCAGCTACCCGACGACTGGCGATGTGACGGTTATCGAGCGCGCCTTCGCCTCTCTGGGCAGCGGCAACGGTGTCCGCACGATTCAGTTCAAGCCCTACTACGGAACGACCGCTGGCGAACTTTCCCCGGCGCAGTCCCTGACGCTGTATGTGACCGACGATCCGCTGACCGTGACCGTTCCTGCCGCGAAGCAGGGCGAGGACCTGACGGTGACGTGGACGGCTGCTGGCGGCGCAACGAAGTATCAGCTGCTGCTGACCACGCCGGATGGCACGGCTGCGCTGCTGGGCGAAACGGCGGCGCTGAACTACACGGTGCCGGGTCTGAAGCTGCTGCAGCCGGGCGACTACACCATCACGATTAAGGCGCTGTCCGGCAATACGGAGCTCGAATCTGTCAACAAGGCATTCACCGTGACAGGCGACTTCGTGTTCGCGGTTCGTGACGACTCGACGGGCATTGTGGTCGTCAAGTACAACGGCACGGCATCGACGCTGACCGTTCCGAACACGGTGGCGGGTCTGCCGGTGGTGGAAATCGGCGCGCAGGCGTTTGAGGGCAACACGAAGCTCAAGAGCGTAACCCTGCCCGCGACGATTGAAATCATTGGCCGCCGCGCGTTCGCGGAATGCAAGAATCTGCTGGAAGTCAAGTAAGGGTTCATTGGGATTACGAAAGCCGGGGATTGCTGGAAAAGCAGTCCCCGGCTGTTTTGCTGCGAAAAAAACATACTTGCGATTGACGTTTCCCTGCCTATCTGCTATCATAAGATAAGCGCCCGCTATATGCCGCACACAAAAGGAGGTATGCCCTATGGAGCAGCTTGAAGTTCTGACCGAAGTGCAGGATTTGCGGAAGGTTTGGCCGCATGAAGCACTGGATTTTACGCCGTGGCTGGCGAAGGATGAGAACATCGCGATTCTGGGCAATGAAATCGGCATGGAAATTGCAGTCGACGGAACAGAATCTGCTGTGGGCGATTTCAGCGTGGATATTATCGCGACCGATATTGCAACGGGGCAGAAGGTTATCATCGAAAACCAGCTGGAGGATACCAACCACGACCATCTGGGCAAACTTATCACCTACGCTGCCGGGAAAGAAGCTCGGACGATTATCTGGGTGGTGAAGCACGCACGCGAAGAACACCGCGCAGCGATTGAGTGGCTGAATAACCACACGGATGATGACATTGGCTTCTTCCTGTGCGAAATCCACCTGTATAAAGTCGGCAGCTCCAATCCTGCGGTGAAGTTCAGCGTGATTGAGAAGCCGAATGACTGGATTAAGAGCGTTAAAAAGAATCAGCAGCAGACAGAAAGCCAGCAGTTCCGCTTGGACTACTGGACAGCATTCAATGACTATGCGTATGCAAACGCGCAGTTCGCAAGGCAATTTGGCAAGCGAAAAGCATCAAACAAAATGTGGATGAACCTGAGCATTGGCTCATCTGTTTATGATATTTGCTTACGCGCGGTTAAAACAGAAAATCTGCTTGTTGTTGAACTGTATATTCGCGGCGACAAGGATCTTTATCATCAGTTATTTGAAAAACAGAATGCCATTGAGCAGGAATTGGGCGTTGCGCTTGACTGGCGGGAACTGCCGGAAAAGAAAGCAAGCCGCATCATGTTGACACGTCAAGTCAATTTCGACGACCGCAGCGCGTGGAATGCACAGTTTGACTGGATGATGGAGATGTCACTGAAATTCAAGAAGGTTTTCAAGAAATACCTATAACTTAACTACCCCCCCACGAAAAAATCCCCCGGAAGCCCATACTTCCGGGGGACAAACTATCTTATTCCGCCTTTGCGCTCTCTCTTGTATAATTCAGCAGCCCGCCATAGAGGATGCAGCCCTGCTGGCGCGCGGTCAGCGGCATCAGCACAATGTAATCCTCGTCCTTCGTGTCGTTATGCAGCACGAACGTGTCGCTGCCGCTTTCCACCGTCTCGCGGACGTTCGGCAGGCTCAGCGTGTCGCCCTGCGCGATGCGGTCGTAATCCGCCTCATTCTGGAACGTCAGCGGCAGAATGCCGTTGTTGATAAGGTTCGCCTGATGGATGCGGGCAAAGGACTTCGCGACGACGGCGCGGATGCCCAGATACAGCGGGACAAGCGCGGCGTGTTCGCGGCTCGACCCTTGCCCGTAGTTCATGCCCGCGACGAGGATGCCGCCGCCTTCCTTCTTCGCGCGCGCCGGGAACGTCGCGTCCACGGGCGTCAGGCAGAAGTCCGACAAGTACGGCACATTCGAGCGGAACGGCAGGAGCTTCGCATCCGACGGCGCAATGTGGTCGGTGGTGATGTTGTCCTCCATCTTCAGCAGCACCTTGCCGGAAATCGCGTCTGCCAGCGGCTTGCCCAGCGGGAAGGGCTGAATGTTCGGGCCGCGGACGACCTCCACCGTGTCCTCTTCGCCCGGCGCGACCGGAGGGATGACCAGATTGTCGTTGACGGTGTACGTCTCCGGCATCGGGATGTCGAGGTCAATGTCAAGGCAGCGCGGATCCGTCAGCACGCCAGTCAGCGCCGTGACAGCCGCCGTCTCGCAGGAGACAAGGTAAATACCGGCGGACTTTGTGCCGCTGCGGCCGTAGAAATTGCGGTTGTTCGTGCGAACGGAGACGGCGTTCGTGCGCGGCGACTGTCCCATGCCGATGCACGGCCCGCAGGCGGATTCCAGAATGCGCGCGCCCGCCGCAATCATGTCCGCCAAAGCGCCGTTGCGTGCCAGCATCGTCAGCACCTGCTTCGATCCGGGGCCGATGACCAGGCTCACGTCCGGGTGCACAGTCTTGCCCTTCAAAATGCGGGCAACACGCATCATATCCGTATAGGAGGAGTTGGTGCAGGAACCGATAAACACCTGATCGACCTTAATTGGGCCGCACTGCTTGACGGTTTCCACGATGTCAGGCATATGGGGCTTCGCGACGAGCGGTTCAAGCGCGGTCAAATCAATGTCAAGGATTTCGTCATACGCCGCATCCGGGTCTGCGGACAGCGGCACGAAGTCCTGCTCGCGCTGCTGCGCTTTGAGGAACGCATGGGTCACTTCATCCGACGGGAAGATGGAGGTCGTCGCGCCGAGTTCCGCGCCCATGTTCGTAATCGTCGCGCGCTCCGGGACACTCAACGTTTTCACGCCGTCGCCGATGTACTCCATCACCTTGCCGACGCCGCCCTTGACGGTCAGCCGGCGCAGGACTTCCAGAATAATATCCTTCGCCGCAACGCCGTAGGACAGCTTGCCATGCAGGCGCACGCCGACGACACGCGGGCACGCCAGATAATACGCGCCGCCGCCCATCGCGACCGCAACGTCCAGTCCGCCCGCGCCGATGGCAAGCATCCCAATACCGCCACCCGTGGGCGTATGGCTGTCCGAGCCGAGCAGCGTGTAGCCCGGCACGCCGAAGCGCTCCAGCTGTACCTGATGGCAGATACCGTTGCCGGGCTTAGAGCAGTAAATGCCATGCTTTTTCGTCACCGTTTGGATGTAATAGTGGTCATCCGCGTTTTCAAAGCCAGTTTGCAGCGTGTTATGGTCAATGTACGCCACGGACTTCTTTGTCTTGACACGCTTGACGCCCATCGCCTCGAACTGCAGGTACGCCATCGTGCCGGTGGAATCCTGCGTCAGCGTCTGGTCAATGCGGATGGAGATTTCCGAGCCGGGAATCAGTTCACCGCTGAGCAGGTGCGCGGACAGGATTTTCTGGGTCAGATTCATCGCCATGAGGAAAGGACTCCTTTCATAATAAGAAAAAGCAGTTGCACAATGCCCAAACGGGCAGAAACAGCCGAATGAACAGCTTCATGATACAGGATTCGGCGCGGTGCGTCAATGCTTTCGGGCGGAAAGAACACAAAAAGCGCAGGCTATGAAAAACTCTCCGGATGTTTTAGACATACAGCCTCTTGACAGCAAAGCTCCTATATGGTATTATTTGAAGCAAACTACTATATAGGAGCATTTGCATGAAAATGAACGGCGGATTTCTTGTTACCAAAATAAAACAGCTTGGAGACCGAATCTTTGAGAAGATTCTCAGCGAAAAGAATATTGATGCGTTCAATGGAGCCCAGGGGCGCATTCTTTATGTGCTGTGGCAGGAGGATGGAATCTCGATCAGGTTGCTCTCGATGAAATGCGGATTAGCAATAACATCTCTTACGACGATGCTGGAAAGAATGGAACATCAAGGGCTGATAAGCCGTGTTCAGTCTGAAACGGACAAAAGGAAAACACTCCT
>ENA-OZET01000190-OZET01000190.1-human-gut-metagenome-genome-assembly--contig:-NODE-190-length-15806-cov-4.892832_pt1 | contig 15806 bp, 35 predicted proteins | sample MGYA00244610_ERZ653618 | MGnify/ENA primary metagenome ERZ653618 (study PRJEB26926, sample SAMN06165091) | human gut metagenome | biome: ENVO:00009003; feature: ENVO:2100002; material: ENVO:00002003...
GGTCTCGTGGGCTCGGAGATGTGTATAAGAGACAGTAAGGGCATCGGTAAGTCTATGACTGCTAAAATGATCGCTAAGGCCGCTATTGATGAGGGCTATCCTGTCATTTTAGTGAGTGAATACGTCCCCGGTATTGCAAGTTTTATTGAGTCAATCACGCAGGAAGTTATGGTTCTGTTTGACGAGTTTGATAAAACATTCCGTAAAACAGATGACGATATTCCACAGGATACCATGCTTAGTCTATTCGACGGCACTACCGCAGGCAAGAAATTGTTTGTGGTCACGTGTAATGAACTGCGAAGCCTGAATGACTATCTGGTAAATCGTCCCGGTCGTTTTCATTATCACTTCAGATTTGATTATCCAAAGGCGGACGAAATTCGCACTTATCTACAAGACAAGCTCGACCCCAAGTATTATGGAGAAATCGAATCTGTCATTCAGTTTTCTTCTCGTGTTGCGCTGAATTATGATTGCCTACGTTCTATTGCATTTGAGTTGAACCTTGGCACTGCATTTAAGGATGCGATTTTGGATTTGAACATCGTCAATCTGGACGATTTGAGTTACAAGATTACCGCAATAACTGAAAGCGGTAAAAGGGGCTCTACTACTGGCAGTTACGATCTCTTTAGTGAGGGCCAAGATTATTCCGATTATTTTACTCCGATCGTCGGAAATGACAGTTTTAAAATTCGATTCAATACTAACGATATTGAGTTTGATCCCAAGACAAATAGGTGTCTGATTATGGGTGAAAATTTGGATGTTGTAAATCCTTACGACAAAGATACTGAGTGGGAAAAGGAAGACTATGCAGCGTTCGAAAAGGAAACCATCAAATGTATTGTGTTTGAACGCCGCAGTGATCGCAATCTGCATTACACAGTTTAAGGAGATTCGATATGGTTAAAGCAAATCATTATGAAATTAGCTCTTTCCCTGATGGCACCCCGCTGATCAAGAAGGATCTGACCATCAATTATCTCAATGTAATCAGCATCGTCTGGACGTTTGAATCCATGGCCGAGCTTCCTACGGTTATTATGATCGCAAAGGACGCAAAGGATAATGGGGCAGAGACCGAGCTGTTTATGCCATATATCCCGAACGCTCGTATGGATCGCGCCTATCACGACGAGGATGTGTTTACTCTCAAGTGGTTTGCCGATGAGATCAATCGGTGCGGATTCAACCGCGTTGTTGTATTTGATCCTCACAGCGATGTGGCTCCGGCTCTGATCGATCGTTGTGAAGTACACACTCCGATTCGTGAGATTTGTCAGGCGATCGAAGAAAGTAAGCCTGATGTGATTTATTTTCCAGATGCAGGGGCAATGAAACGATACGAGGAAACTGTTCACTGGGCACTCGATCGTGTGGGTTGTAAGGCTTATATCATTCACGGAGACAAGAAGCGTGAGTGGAAGACCGGAAAGATTCTCGGTTTAGAGCTCACTGGTTATCCTCCCAAGGGCGGTAAAGTTCTGATGATTGATGACATTTGCTCTTATGGCGGCACCATGTTCTATTCGGCTGAAAAGCTGAAGATGTTGGATGTTGGAGATATTGATATGTATATCAGTCATTGCGAGAACAGCATTCTGGATAAAGAACATGGGCATCTGTTTGACGACCCGGAACTGATTCATATGGTCTATACCACAGACAGTATCTTCACCGGCCATCACGACAAGATCACTGTTTTTGAACACAAGTGGGATGAGGATTAATATGGAAATTTGGACATTGGATATTCATTTTAATACAGACGGAGATTTTGGTTGGCAGCTTGCTCCGGTTGCAATGACCTATAATGCCAACAATCAATTTTACAGGCTGAGCGTAGTTCGAGAAGTTAAAAACGATGTCGAAAAACGTCAAGTGATTGCCGAATTTAATTGGATTTTGGAACAGCTGATTAAAAATCTTTATACTACCAGAGAGTACGTTTCCGACTACGTTGAAGAAATGCTAAATGACTCTCTTGGCGAAAAGTGGAAAGAAGATTTCTATCATGAACTGTCTGGCAACTATGATGGTTCCTATGTTCAATTCCGAATTCATACGTCAAAAGATAAAATGTCTTTCAAGGTTAACTGCACAAGAGAAGAGTACGAAAAAATTCAAAAGAAGTATGGAGACTGCTTTGGAATCGATGGAATGCAGGTTGTAAAAGAATTATTGAAGGGCTAAATATGAAGTATGCAAAAAATGAAATCCTTAGTGCATACCAGCGTTTAACGAAAAGCATCAAATATGGAGATACATACTGGTCTGAAAAAGCAATGATAAGTGATGTTCTGAGTGATTACTTCAATCGAATCGAGAGCAAGAAAGTCGTAATCGATCCAAAATATAAAATCTGCAGATGCCCAAAGTGTAATACAACATTAATTGGTCAATATGATCACTATTGCAGACAATGTGGTCAGAAATTGGACTGGAGGATTTGAAATGATCAATATTAACCCGATGCTGCTGTGTGACTTCTATAAGACAACTCACAGCAAGCAGTTTCCGGCCGGCACTACCAAGCTGGTTAGTTATTTTACTCCACGCATGAGTCGTCTGGATGGCGTGGATGAAGTCGTTGTATTCGGTATTCAGGCATTCTGCAAGGATTATCTGGTGCAGTATTTCAACGACAACTTTTTCGACGAACCAAAGTGTATTGTAGTTCCTCAGTATAAACGATATCTGGATGCGACCATTGGTAAAGATGCTTACGATCTGAGCAAGATTGCAGCGCTACATGATCTGGGATATCTTCCTGTTGAAATCAAGGCGCTGCCAGAAGGTACTCGTTGCCCCATCCATGTGCCGTTCCTTGAGATGAGCAATACTCATCCTGATTTCGCGTGGGTTCCGCAGTTCCTCGAATCCTTTATGAGTTCTGAGCTGTGGCATCCGATGATTTCTGCAACGGTCGGAACTCTGTATCGCGATATCGTAGACAAGTATTACGATGAAACCGTGGAGGATGGCGTGCCACATGCTCGTGCTCTGGGTGATTTCAGTTTCCGTGGTCAGGAGTGTATGCAGTCAGCAGTTAAGTCAAGCGCCGGTTGGTGTCTGAGTTTTCTGAATACGGCTACTGTCCCTGCGATTCCGTATCTGGAGGAAATGTATCGCTGCAATTGTGAAGAAGAGCCCGTTGCGTTTGGTGCTGTTAGCACCGAGCATAGTGTGATGTGTTCTAACTTCGCTGTCGATGGCGATGAGATCACTTTCATCCGCCGGGCGCTGACGGAGCTGTATCCCAATATGAGCTTCAGTATGGTGTCTGATTCCTACGACTACTGGAATCTGATCGATAATATCCTGCCTCAGCTCAAGGATGAAATCATGGCTCATAATGGTACGCTGCTGATCCGTGGCGATTCTGGTGACCCGGTCGAAATCGTCACGCAGACGGTCTATCATCTGTGGGATATCTTCGGCGGCACAGTCAACAGCAAGGGTTATAAGGTGCTTGACCCTCATGTAAAGGCTCTGTATGGCGACTCTATCACCGTGCAGCGCTGTGAAAAGATTTATGCCGAACTCAAAGCACACGGTTTCGCCTGCAACAATGTTAGCTTGGGCGTCGGCTCCTTCTCCATGCAGTGTATTGAGCAGAATGGTCAGCTGAAGCCGTTCACTCGTGATACATTCGGCATGGCTGTCAAGGCAACCTACGGTGTGGTCAACGGCAAGGAGATTCAGATCTTCAAAGATCCAAAGACTGATACGGATCACTTTAAGAAGAGCCTGAAGGGAATGTGTTATGTCACTAAGGATGATTCTGGAAAGCTGATTTGCACAGATGGTCTGATGAATCACGCTGCGCATTCTGATGGAAATCTTCTGCAGACCGTTTTCCGTAATGGCGCGATGATTAAACAATACAGTTTGAAGGAAGTCCGCGATCGACTGTGGAAAGGGAAGTTTTAATGATTCTCGAAATCAGTGCTGAAACGGCATGTGAAATAATCAGCCATCCACTGGAATCGTCTTCTGATAGATTTTGGCTGAAAGAAAATGACCGTTATATTGGAATCGATAATTCTGAGCATTCGGCATGGGTCGAAGACTTCTCCACAAAAGAAGAATGCCTTAATTGGCTCGAAGAGAATCAAAAAGATGACAAGTAAACAACAGAGATGCTGTCGAATCGGAGGTGAAAAACATGGCAGTTGTTATCAAAGAAGGCAACGTATTTGATTCTAACGCAGACATTATCTGTCATCAGGTGAATTGTCAGGGCGTCATGGGGTCAGGTGTTGCTAAAGAAGTTCGTGAGCGATTCCCGAATGTATACGAGCAATATCACGAATTATGTGAGCTTCATAAGAACTACACTGCTGGGCTGCTTGGCACTGCTCAGATCGTCCCTGTATATGGTGGTCGCAAAGAGCTTTGTATCGCCAATTGCTTTGGTCAAGATAAATACGGTTACAACGGGGCACAGTACACTTCAGTTGGCGCTCTGATGGAAGCGTTTGTCTCTGTTGCAGAACAGGCGAAACAGTTTAACTGGAAGGTCGCTATGCCGTACAAAATCGGCTGCGTTCGTGGTGGTGCTGATTGGGAGACGGTCAAGAAGATCATTGACGTTACATTTCAAGACGTCGATGTTGAACTATGGAGATTGGAGGAGAAGTAATATGCGCAAGTATGAATTTGACGCAGCAAAGACAAAGGGTGAAATCGTCGAGTGGATTCGGAACTATTTCCGTAAGAATGGCCCTGATTGCAACGCGGTGATCGGTATCTCTGGTGGCAAGGATTCTAGCATCGTGGCTGCTCTGTGCTGTGAAGCGCTTGGCAATGGTCGCGTGATCGGTGTCTTGATGCCACAGGGTGCTCAGAGTGATATCGATGTAGCGCGAAATCTGGTCGCCTATCTGGGTATCAAGTCCTTCGAGATCAATATTGCAGAGACTGTGAATGCGCTGTTGGCCAATGGACGGGCAGCTGGTCTGTGCGATTCCAAGCAGGCTCGTGTGAATCTGCCGGCACGAATCCGTATGGCGACTTTGTTCATGGTATCTCAGAGTATGAATGGGCGAGTGGCCAATACTTGCAATGCTTCGGAAAATTTCGTCGGATGGCAAACTGTGGGAGGGGATGGATTTGGTCAGTTCAGTCCTCTCAGTAAGCTGACTGTCACTGAGGTAAAAGCCGTTGGTCGTGAGTTGGGTCTTCCTGAAAAGTTCATCGAGAAAGCGCCGGCAGATGGACTGACTGGCAAAACCGACGAAGATAATTTCGGGTTTACTTATGAATTCCTTGACAAATATATCCGCACTAGCGAGTTTGGTGGTGATACTGCAACTGCAGCTAAGATCGATCGGATGCATGAGGCGAATTTGTTTAAGGATTTGCCGATGCCGACGTATGACCCGTCCTTGTTTAATTGGTGGGGCTAATGATTTGGATCGTACTGTTTTTAACTATGATATGGCTTCATATTTATGACGATTATCATACGCAAGGGATTTTAGCGCAATTCAAACAGAAGAAATGGTGGGAAGAAAATTATCCACAGGATTTATACAAAAGCGATTGGAAGATAGCTCTATACGAACATGCTTTTCAATGGTCGTTTACTACGATGCTCCCGCTGCTTGTGTATTCTGTGTGGACATGGAAAGAAACAGGTTTATATCATGGTTTGATATGGTGGACTGGGCTGCTTGCGATAAATACAATGGTCCACGCTAAAATAGACAACGAAAAAGCAAACGAGTTAGAAATCAGTTTGTTTGCAGATCAAATTCTTCACATTCTCCAAATTGGATTCACGATTATATATTTTATGATTGGAGTAAAGTAAATGAAAAAGACAAAGGTCGATGTCCTGATTGTTGTGGATATGCAGAACGATTTTGTTACTGGTTCGCTGGGTACCCCTGAAGCTCAAGCGATTGTACCGAAAGTTGTTGAAAAAATCGAGGGCTGGAAAGGCGAAGTTCTGTATACTTTGGACACTCATCATAAGAAATATCTGGAAACCCAAGAGGGCAAGCATCTGCCTGTTTCGCACTGTATCTACGGAACAAAAGGTTGGCAGCTTGTCGATGAGATCGAAAATATTTCTCGCAAACCAACCGAACTGTTTGACTCTGATGAGTATGAGAAGAATACGTTTGGGTCAGTCGAGCTGATGGACGAGCTTCAGTCATTTCAGGAAGGTACTGTTTTTGAGATCAATTCCATTACATTGGTCGGCCTCTGCACAGACATCTGTGTCATCTCGAATGCGCTTCTGCTTAAGGCAGCCCTACCTGAGGTTCCTATCGTCGTGGATGCGAGTTGCTGCGCCGGTGTTACTCCTGAGTCCCACAAGAATGCGCTGGCCGCTATGAAGATGTGCCAGATTGAAATTGTAAACGAGGAATAAAATGCACTACGTTAATAGCGATATAATTTTGGATGCCGATGAAGCGAGACGATTTCAGTATCTTCTAAGGCATCCAAACGTAGAGGAAGTACAAAGGAAATTGAAGGCTTGTAGCGAAGCTCTCGCTGAAATGAACTATCGAGAGAATGAGGACGGAACCACTTATTTTGATATTGACATCGATATTGAGGAATAAGGTATGAAATATATTGTAAATGTAGAACGTACCGGGTGCGTGAATGTCGAAGCGGATTCCAAAGAAGAGGCTATGAAAATTGCAGAAGAGCTGTCTGAAGACAAAATCGGCTGGACGGAAGATTGGAAAGCAACCTATTGTGAAGCAGAGGAGTAAATCAAGTGGACAAGAAAAGAGAACTTGCCGCACGAATTGTCGATCTCTTTGACGACCTTCTGCATCAGAAGGGGATCGAAGTTCCATGCGAAGATTCAGACGAACAAGCCGAACGGTATGAAGGCGGCAATGAAGCTGGTCTCTATGGCATGGAGTATTGGGCTCTGGTTGACAAAATTGAAGAGATGCTGAAGTAAAAAATATATGCTAGGTGATTGGCGGTACTAGGGTAGACATAACCGCTGCCAGAATGAAAATTGTAAGGAGGCTATCATATGATTTCAGTTATTGAAACCGACGCCAAGATTAAAATCCCGGGCGGGTATCTTGTATGCATTAAAACTGGAGCCGCAGACGACTATCCGGGCTTCGGTATTTTTTATTCTAAAGATGGGAAAACGGCTGATTGGGGCGATCTGATTTCAATAACGGAATATAATTCTACATTTAATAATATCCAAACGGTCGGTTATCGGAAGGGACAAGAAAATTATGTCGCCGCTATTCGTTTTGAAGACGGAGATATTATTGAAGATTGAGGTGTAGAATATGAAAAACCCATGCCAGTATTGCGTAGCACCAGAGCGTTATCCCGGTTGCCATGATCATTGTGAGAAGCTGAAAAGCTATCATGAGAGTGACGAATATAAAAAGCTATGTGACTACAAGGATACATATTTTAAGACCATTTCTGTAAGCTCTGTTGGAATCAATCGAAGAATGAGATATTTGGCTAAAAAAGGATGTAGTTTACATAGATACAAGTACGCTATGAAGTGAGGTATATACAATGTGGGTTGTAATTGAAAATAAGTACGCTAAAGATAAGAAAATTGGTTACGCAGAACTTGAAACCATTGATAAAAATAATGGCAATGAATGGTTCTCTGTAATGTATCGAATCAATGAAGATAACGATCTTGATGTTTATGTGCTGTACGAAATCGATGAAGATGAAATAGAAAAAATCATAAAAATTCTTGCAATTTATCTTGAAGATGAAGGACTTTGGGAGGACTGATTATGTGGGACCTAAGAAAAGTTCATGCACTGCACGATGGTTGGGGCTGGGTTTGGAATGGATCATTCCATTATAAGAACGTGTTCGTTGATAAAAACGAGGACCCAAAAGAAATCTTCTGGCGGGAATGTCAGATAATTTTCCCTCAGGATTATTTAAGCAAGTGTGAGATTGTGGATGACGGCGATATTCTGGAGCTTCAGTTGAAGGATTCCGGTGAACCGGTTCTCGCTATGACTTTGGCAGAGTAAAGAAGAATGGATATATTACTTTTCAATGACGTTCTGGACGACTGTATTGTAATTGTTAAGGGAAATGAATATGGATAAAAATAAAAAGGCTTTTGAAATTGAAACGGTAATCGGAGAACTTGTCATCCGTGAAAACTGGGACCCTGATTATCCTGGCGTAAGCGTTTACTTTAAGCGTCCAGATGGGGCCGAAATCAATCTTTCTGATACAGAAGTTGATAATAAAACAGGAAACGTAAATGTCTTTGTGTGGGACGATCCTAATGACGATGATTATTCAGAGAGAACCACCATTGATAAAGAGTCACTTCTTGGTGAAGAGTAAATTGATAAAAGGGAGACTTTAGATATGAAAAACTTTATGTTGATTGCGGTTAATGAACGTAAGATTTTCGAACCTAATTATTTTGAAACTCTTGATGAGGCTCAAGCGGAGATGAGAAAACGTGTTGAGCAAATCGTGAGTCAATCTGGCGGAGAAGATTGCGTGGATTTTAAAATTTATTCCAAAGACGCCTATGTAACAGGCGCTTGCTATAAGTTTGGCGATGGAAATTGGGATTTTGCAATCTGCGAGGTGATTGATACGAAATACCCTGAAAATATTAAAGACGCCATGTTTACTTCTGTGTGGGACGGTGGTTTTGAGATCACTGCGAAATGTAAGGTGAATACGGAAACAAAAGAGATTTTCGATATCGAAGTGTCGGAATCAAATGCAGATGTAGTGGAGCTGCTTGATGAAGAATATGTCACTATTGATGGAATCGATTATCGCGCAGTGACAGCAGAATACGCCAATTTGTATCCGGAAGAAATGGATGACGAGACCTTTTGGTATGAATAAGAGGTACACGATATGAAAGAACATAATGTAGAGCAGATCAAACTCGAAGCGCTTCAAATGATTGATAAATATTTCATGCCAACCAAAGCGATTATCGTAAAAGATTTTCTTGATACTTATAGATTCTGGTGTGCTCCAGCCTCTACAAAATATCATGGAAACTATCCGGGTGGTTTAGCAGAGCACAGCCTGACGGTAGCAAAAAATCTACTGATGTTGACGGAGAAATTGGATCTGAAGTGGGACAATCCCGGGTCTCCGTTTGTTGTTGGCTTGCTGCATGATGTCTGTAAAATGGATCAGTATAAACTTGACGATACATATATGATCGATTCTGTGACAAAAGGATATCGTTATAGCTATCGTAACGACTCTGTCTTCAGTCATCATGGCGAAAAGTCTATTTGTATGCTGGCGAGTTGTGTCACCCTAACTCCAGAAGAAATCGCCTGTATTCGTTGGCATATGGGTGCGTATGAAACCGATACGAATGAGTGGAAATATTATGGGAATGCTATCCAAAAATATCCTAACGTGCTCTGGACTCATACTGCCGACATGATGGCCAGCCACATTGATGGGGTGTAAATATGAAAGTTACAGCTTATGTGTCCGCCATTAGATATTATGAGGCAACTTTTGACGTCGATTCGAAGGAAGAAGCAGAGAAAATAGCTAAAGAGATGTACAACAACGGTGATATGTATGATTACGAAGATGAATTGACTTCGATCAATATAGTAGGAGAAAACGATGGATGATATCAATGATTTATATGATGTGATTCAGTCTGGACTAGCTCTTGCAGGACTGTCAATTATAGATTTCGATAAAGATGGAATGATTGTCCGCGATAAAATCAAAGACAATGATTATCGAATCAAAATTACAGAAGAGGTTAACTGATGAAAGTAAAAAGTACGACGGCAGATATTACATACGAAATGACTGAAGATCAAATCGAGGCGGCTTATCGGTATCAGGAACATCAGTACCTCATTGAAGACGCGAAAAATCAACTCGAACTCAATGCTGATTGGATTGAAGACAGGTATGGATATTCTTACGACGAAATTATCGGAATCGCCGAAGAACTAGCTAAACGATTTGAAGAAAGTTTCGATTGCAGTATTCCGGAGAATGAAACTTGGAATGCTGTGATAGAAGAATATTTTGAATTGGTGAATAAACAAGATGGCGAGTAAGTGGCAAAATATCCGTTTATCTGAGCAGCAAGATCGTCGCATAAAATTGACTTCAGAGAAGAAATTAGAAATATTTCGCAAATATCAAACTGGAGGATATTCTCTTCGTGGTCTGGCAAAAGAATACAATGTGACCCATAAAACGATTTCGCTAATTGTTGATGTTAAAGCTAAGGCGAAAAGTGACGAGTATATACGGACTCATTGGATGAATTATAAAAAGACGACTAAAGACCAACGAGAATCTCATCGAAAAACGATTGAGTATAAAAAGAGATTGTATGAGAAAGGGGAGTTAAAATAAAATGGGACAGAGATTAGTTATTACGATTCATGCTTTTGACGAAGATATCGCTAAGATCTATTATCATTGGTCTGCATATACCACGAGTGCCCTTCAGGAGGCAAAAGACATCATCGATAACGTGGATTGGTTTAATTCTACTAGCAAGGACGAACTTATTCTTCGTATTACAAGACAGCTTGAGAAATGCGGCGGTGGAGTGAATATTTGCGCCGAGAAGCGTTCAAGAAAAAATATCTGAACGAGACATTTAATGATGATATCAACAGAAATTATGGTTTAATTGCAATCACGGAAAATGGTATGGAAGAGCTGGAGTACTGGTCAGAAGGGGATCTAACGATCGATTTTGACGAGGAAAAAGTATATAACGAAGTAATGTTTACATATGAATCTGACGAAGAATTTAAACAGGACAGAGTGGACGCTGGGTTTGAAGATGACGATGTTGACGTAAAGAATATTCAAAAGATTTTATTTGATCCAACTGAAGTGCATTTTTTCGCTCTTGATTCGGCGATTAAGACGCTTGATGATTTGCAGTTTTGTCGCTACTTTGGTCAGATTTACGAACTGATTACTTGAGGTGGGTTATGATTACAATGTATCGCGGCAAATGGAAATTTTCTGTGATGAGCGCCGACGAAGCAGAAAAGTTTATTCAAGAATCGCATTTTGAACGAATTCGGTTTATCTCTATCACTGAGGCGAACGGTCATCATATCGATTTTCATAAGTGTGAAGGCAACATCACATTATTTATTGATTTTTGCCTTAGATGGGCATGGTTAATTATTCCGATGTGGGCATTTTATTTTATTGCTGTAATATTAATAATCTCAAGTGTAAAGAGGTGGTAAAAATGACACGAGAAGAATTACAACGTATCATTGATAGTGAACCGTATGATTTTCTACGTGCCAATCCGCATCTTGGTAAAAACATGATGTTTCTAACTATTGGTGGTAGCCATGCCTACGGAACGAATGTTGAAGGCTCTGATGTGGATATTCGTGGAGTTGCATTTAATACAGAGCGAGAATTGCCTGGTATGGATGAATTCTATCACTGGGTTGACGAAGCTGCTGATACGACTGTATTCAGTTTTAATAAAGCGGTTAAGCTCATGTGTAGCGGCAATCCGAACATGCTGGAGCAGCTTGGAAATACTGACGATCTGGTCATTAGCTATCACCCGGCTACAAAGCTCCTGATGGATAATAAGAAGCTGTTCTTATCCAGACAAGTCGTGTATTCTTTTGGTGGGTTTGCAGATAAATTGTTCAAGAAAGCAATCACATTGGGCGAATGGTGTAATCAACATCCAGAAGATCAGATTACCAAGAAGCGGATGAATAAAACCATCATGAATATGATTCGTCTTTACCTCACGGTCTTTGACATTTTGGAAAAGGGTAAGATTATTACGAATCGAGCGGAAAATCGTGATCTGTTAATGATGGCTCGAAACGGCGAATTCCAGGCTGCAAACGGTTATATCAAGCACGATGTAAAAGATTTCCATAAAGAATATGAAAAGCGCCTGCAGTACGATAAGGCAAACACTGCTTTGCCGGACACCATCGATAGAAACCGTGTCAATGAGTTAGTTGTGACTATCAATCGAATGGCGCTAACGGTGGTGTAAAATGAAAATCGAAGACTATACACCGGATGAATTGGCTGAAATTTTCAAGGAAGAACTAGATCGTCTTGGCATTCCATATCATTACGATCTAGACGTGGAAGCGAGATTCGCTCCTTTAATGTCTGATGAACCGGTTTTAGATATCTAATTTATTGAACTAACACATCGCTATTATAATAAGGAAGGAGAGCGCTCTCCTAAAGTGAGGGTGTGAAAATTGAATATGTTAAAGCTGTCAGTGTCGGACGCAAACAGCAAGATGGGGAGCATCAAGTCTATCTCGATGCCTCGCATTAAAACTTGTGCCTTGGGCGTTCCGTGTGCGAAGACGTGCTATGTCAGCCATTTTGATTGGCGAACAACGGTGCGAAATGCCTATGACAACAACTTAAATCTGTGGTTATCAGATCCTGACGGCTTTGAATTGCAGGCGACTGCGGCGGCCTATGGGTCTTTTTATTTTCGGTGGCATGTTAGTGGCGATATTGTCGATATGCGCTATTTTGAGATGATGTGCCGCATCGCAGTCAAATTGCCGCGCACCCAGTTTTTGGCATTCACCAAGAAATATGATCTGATCAATTCCTTTATGGAAGCAAATGGAGTAATTCCTAGTAATTTACATATTCTCTTTTCTTCTTGGCCGGGCTATAATATGAACAACCCCTACAAACTTCCAGTAGCGTATGTCTCATTCAAAGATGGATGTTGTGAAGCACCGGCCGATGCGCGTGAATGTTCTGGACATTGTGAGGATTGCGCTTACGCTGGCAAAAACTGCTGGGTTCTTGGGCCGGGACAGTCGGTCGTTTTGAAAGAACATTGAGGGGATTTCTCAAGCCCCCCATTATAATAAGGTAGGAAGGTGATGGATTTTGGAGAGTTCTGAGTACGAGAAGGCTGTGAGTTGGCATGAAGAATTCATTGGATGGGCAAAAGACAACAACGCGACTGGCTCTGATGAATACAAGATAACTCGCTATGCTTTAGAATGCATTCAATTTAGAAACAAGTTTGAGAATTTTGTTCAACGGAACTATAAGGAGGGGCAAGTGTGAGCTATGTTCTTACCAATGGGCACACATATATCACAAAAAAGCCCAACAACAAATTCACAGTGACATATGACCCGGGTCTGGCGGTTCAGTTTGATTCAGAAAATAAGGCTTGGAATGTTCTCAAAAGTCTGCCGAGTGCATACAGAGGACAAGGGTATCTGCCGAAGGGTGCTGAAGTTAAAAAAACGCAGACATCACTAAAAGAGCCGAGTATTTCAAAGGCAGAGTTGCCGCAACAGAAATTGGCACCGGTGTCGTATCCTATCGAAGACTCTGTGTGGATGGCTGAGTTCAAGAGTCGGCTGAAAATTGTAGATGATACTCTTGGAACGCTGAAGACAATGTATGCAGGACTCTATAGTGATCTGAATAAGGCCACTGATGAGATCGATGATCTTGAACACGCAATCGAATTTACCAGAGCAAACGCTGTAAAACGATGCTATCTGGAAAACGAGTTAAAGAGAGCTCGAAAAATCCGTCGCGAGTGCAAAGACGCAATGGGATTGATTGAAATGATTCTGAAGTTCGATCTGGACGATTGGGGAACCGGAAAATTGACATCTGCAATCGTACATTTGGAAAATCGATCTTATACACCGAAAGTTAGAGAAGATATTTTTACATAAGGAGTGGGAAATTATGAGTGGAGCTGTTTCGTTTGTTTTAGGTTTGTTGGGGCTGGGGGCTGCTGGGGGCATTAATCTCGGACAGAGTGTAAGTCAGAAGAAAAAAGAAGCTGAATTGGCGGAGATGTACGGTTGGAACGAAACCGATGTTGAAGTCAAGAAAATGCGCGAGCGTGTTCGCAAAGAGTGGTGGAGTATCCCAGACTGTCATCCAAACTGTCTTGGCAAGTGGCCCAGCGCATATCCCAGTCATATGGGGCCGTACTATCAGACAAAGTTTTGGTTCCGGGACCATTTGAAAGCTAAAGGGATTCCTTATGATGATGTAATTCTTGATGACGTATGCGGTGTTAATTATGAAAAGTTAATGAATGAACAACTTCGAAATGCAGGAAAGAAGAAACACTGGTTTTAATTTTAAATCATGAGGTAATTATGCGAGTATATGAAGCTTTAAGATTGGTTTTGAAATCTGTTGAACAAAATCATTCCAAATTAAGAGCTGAGCCAAGTTCAGACGGAGTGGCTCATGATAAGTGGGAGGAGGAAGACGAAGCACTATGCGATTTAGAAGAAGCCTTGGAAGAGGCTATTGAACAATACGAATCGGCAATGGAAGTTCGAAAAAGTCTGCGTTTAATGGTCCTGAACACCTAAAAATTGTTTTATGGGTTGATTTACTAAGCGTCCTGTGGTAAAATAACAACTGAATTAAAACCAACAGTGGTGCACAAACGTCGTGAGGTTGTCGATGAGCAGAATGCAGATTACATATACCGCCCAAGAACTGTACGAACACATTCGGTCATTTGATTTTATCGAATTTTTTGGTAATCAAAACGAACATAATGTCAGCATGATCGTCAATAAAACGTCTTGCGTCTCCTTTTATAAAGGAAAGAAATATTGCCATATCGATGTCGAGCTGCACTACGGAGAGGATTCAGAGCTTTCTACCTGTAGTTGGGGAATCAGCGGCAACGTCTTTACCTGCGAAGGAGTAAAAACAGAAGGGAGTGAATTTTTTACACTGGTGTCCGATTGTGGAGATAAACCCGTGGAAATTATGCTAAAAAATTTCATTCGGCATCATGTTGCAAGTATTGCAAAGTAATGCAAAGGACAGTATAATAGGGATACAAAATAACTCACGAGGTCAGCAAGGAGGTCATAATATGTTTACAGCTGGCTCAACTGTCCCTAAGATTGGAGAGATTCGCCTTGGCTATGTTGCCGACACAAAACAGGACGAAAATATGGTTCATAAATACTATAGTGTTCATCCGTATTTGGTTGTAAGCAACAATATTTACAACAAGAATTCCGGTCAATGTGAAGTGATTCCGTTTACTACAAAACGGTGGAACAGCCGCAATCCAGTCCATGTTAATTACAGCGTGGGTGAGGTCGAGGGACTAATACAGGAATCCACTCTCGTAATTGAGGGACGCGACACTCTTTTAAATTCTCAGTTAAGTGAACCAATTGGCGTCTTTTCGGACAAAAACTGGAAGCGTGCAGCAAACGCGATGATAATCCAGTGTCCTATGCTTTCAGCCGCATTTGCGACTGATACGAAGGTTTCTGCTTGATTCTATTTGCAAAATCTCCTTACATAGTGTAAAATGGTCTTAAAGACCTGCATCTCTGATGAAATCCTAATATACTGTGTAAGGAGAATTTGGTCATGAAACAAAGCAATGACTATTATAACAAAGAGCGCAAAGAAGAATTCATTGTCGATACCATGATACAAAAAGACGATAGCGGGGAGCCGTTGATTGGTCCCGACGGGGAATATGTCGTTTTAAATAAAAGACAATACACAGTGGCCCGTGCTAGTTTTAATAAGTTGGCAGTATTTGAAAAAGAATTTGATAAGGATTTTTGTGAACTCAAAAGAGGAATAGACGAAAATTTTATATCAAGTCTTTACAATAAATGGCTGTCAAACTTATCGGATATATATTCGATAGCAGTTCACACTGTATTAAGGAATTATGTAGTTTGGTGCTACAATAACGACATTATAACGAGAGTTCAATATTTTAGCTGTCTCTTATACACATCTCCGAGCCCACGAGACCGAGGCTGATCTCG
>ENA-OZET01000192-OZET01000192.1-human-gut-metagenome-genome-assembly--contig:-NODE-192-length-15787-cov-5.288584_pt1 | contig 15787 bp, 9 predicted proteins | sample MGYA00244610_ERZ653618 | MGnify/ENA primary metagenome ERZ653618 (study PRJEB26926, sample SAMN06165091) | human gut metagenome | biome: ENVO:00009003; feature: ENVO:2100002; material: ENVO:00002003...
CGGTTTACGCCTATGCGGTAGAAACGGCGATCCAACTGACACTGACTGAACTGAATGAGAACCTGCGAGAAATCTACATTGAAGCCTATTCCCTGCCCGACACGTCGGAATATATTTACCTGCATACCACAGCAGAGCTGAAGCAGATTTTTGGTGAAGATTTTCCTGATAATACCGAGAGCGACTTTTACGAGATGGAAATCGGCACGGCGGGACTGATGCGCAGCTATATGGCGAGAAAATGTGATATTCATTTTCCGTTGGAACGCAAGCTCAGCCGCTTTTTGACGGCGGCTATGCGGGTGTATCGGGTACCGGAGGCAGAGCAGGCAAAGGTGCTTGCCTTTATTCAATCACTGGATATCAAGGCAATCGCCACCGAGGTAATGTATAAGCTGTTCGCCATGTTGGAAATGAAATATGACTTTAAGCTGTCAAAGGACAGCAAAGGAGAGGAGACTATATGAATAAGAAAATTTTGAGCGTTGTGCTCATACTGTGCCTGATGCTGGCTGTTATGCCTATGACGGCATATGCGGCGGATATTGCGTTATGTACTAAATGCGGCCAGAGACAAACGGTAAGGGTGACTCGTCAATACGCAAATGATAAATGGCACCGATGCGATCTTACATGCACGGTGTGTGATAATACATGGGATTACTGGGAGTCACACATATGGAGCGGAACGGCGACTTGCACAAGCGGAAGGACATGCACGGTTTGCGGCGGATCTTCCGAACCGCTTGGGCACGACTGGGGCGCTTGGACGCAGAACAGCGATGAAAAGACCCACACCCGAATCTGTAAGCGTGACACCAGCCATACGGAAACCGAGAATTGCCACGGCGGCACGGCGACCTGCACCGCCAAGGCTGTCTGCACGGTCTGCGGCGGCGAATACGGCGAGATGGCGGCACACAGCTTCACTGCCGAAAAAGCAGAGGCGCAGTATTTGAAGTCTGCTGCAACCTGTACCGAAAAGGCGGTCTATTACAAGTCCTGCGCAGTCTGCGGTCTGAGCTCCGAGGGCACGGCGGATGAGGCGGCCTTCTTCTCCGGCAATGCGCTGGACCACAACTGGGGCGCTTGGACGTCCAACGAAAACGGCACCCATACCCGCACCTGCACCGTTGACGGATGCTCTGCAGGCACGCAAACGGAGAATTGCATCGATGCAAACAAAAACCACAAATGTGATATCTGCGATTATATAATCAGCGAGTGTGCAGACGATAACAAAGACCACAAGTGTGATTATTGCGGCAAGAAGCTGACTGAGCATACCGGCGGGAAAGCGACCTGCATGGACAAGGCAAAGTGCGAGGTCTGCGGTGCGGAATACGGTGAGCTTGATCCGAAGAACCACACCAACTTAAAGCACTTCCCGGCAAAGGCGGCGACCAAGACCACCGAGGGCAATATCGAGTACTGGTACTGCGAAGGCTGTGGCAAGTATTTCAGCGACAAGGACGGTACAAAGGAAATCAAAAAAGCCGACACCGTAACGGTGAAGCTGAAGGACGATTCAAAATCTCCCCAGACCGGCGACACCAGCAATGTGTTTCTATGGCTCACGCTGCTGTTTGTCAGCGGCGGTGCAGTAACCGTAACAACCGTTTACGGCAGGAAGAAAAAGCGCAGCGTAAAGTAAAATCAAATATTTAACCCAAGGGCGGCTGTCGGAAACGGCAGCAGTCTTTCCTATCACAATATACCGAAAAAGGTTGACGAACAAGTGTTCTGTATAATATAATCTATATGCTCTCATTAGAGAGCCACAACTGAATATCTGAGTGAAGCACAAGGCAGCAGCCGAAAGAGATTGCGGCTGCGCCGTTCCTGTTGCAGCGTCTGCCTGCGGGACGGAAAAAGCAGACACTGAAGGTTTCTGAATTTCAGAGCCGGTACATAGTTTCATCAAAGATATAGCGAGAGATTTTCTCCCGCTGATTTGATGTGCTGTGTACCGGCTCTTTTTGCCGTTCCATATTCATTAGCAGAAAATTTACAAAAAATCTTCGTTCAAATCGAAAATAATTTTCCAATTGATTAGTGGGAAGACAATGAGAATTGCAGTAAACCACCTGCCATTCCATGCAACTGGTGTTCAGCCACGGTTGCGGATATACTCGGTAAGCAGGAGTACTGCGGCGATTGCGGAGAAAAGCTGTATTACAGCGTCACCAATAACTACAAACAAGAACAGGCGTATTTCTTCTGCTTCTCCTATCGCAAGAACTCCGAAGTCTGCTCTGCCCACTATATCCGTGAAAAGGTAGTGGAGCAGATCGTGCTGGAAAGTATGCAGCGCATCCTGCTGAATGTGCAGGCGTTTGAGAAAGAATTTGCCCGCAAACAGATGGACTGCTACACGGAGGACAAGAAAAAGCAGCTGACAGCAAAGCGCCGGGAGCTATCCAAGGCGAAGAAGCGTATTGCAGAGATCGATGCTCTGATTCAGAAAATCTATGAGGACAACGCCAGCGGAAAGCTGTCCGATGAACGCTACGCCACCCTGTCCCTGTCCTATGAGGAGGAGCAGATTACGGAGCTGAAAGCATTGACGCCGGAGCTGATTCACGAGTTCGTGGACAGGATCGTGGTCTATGCGCCGAAAACGATTGATGGCAAGCGTGTACAGCTTCTGGACATCTATTACAACGGCGTGGGCATTCTGCACGAACTGCCCCCGGAGGAAATGGAAGAAGCCTTCCAGCAGCACCTCATCGAGCGTAACAAAGAGAAAACGGCGTAACCACAGGGGTTACACCGTTTCAAAGAAACAAATTTAATTGAGCTACAAGAGCCGCCCCGGGGCACCTTCCTTACGGAGGGTGCCCCAATAGTTGTTTTTTCCCTTGTGCAGAAGATGGGGTGAGTGAGGTCCAGCGGACCTCATGGTACGAACCGACCAGAGCGGAGCGGAGACCTTGAACCTATGGGTTCAAGGGACTCCGCTGCATAAACAAAAAAGACCATCCAAATGGATGATCTTTTTGTTTATGCAGAAGATGGGACTTGAACCCACACGGGTGTTACCCCACTAGAACCTGAATCTAGCGCGTCTGCCATTCCGCCACTTCTGCTCTTGCAAACAACTATCTTATTTTATACGATTTTACTCAGAAAATCAAGACATATTTTTATTTTTGTTCTGCAAAAGGAAATTTGTTAGCAAGATCCATATTCACATCTTTCGTTTTGTCGAATTTGGAATCATAATCTTTGAGCCATTCCTCATACACACCACTAAAATATTCCTTTTGTTTCTGAGCGATAATCTCTTCCTTATTCTTCTTCGTCAACTCTTCATCATTCGACTTAATCATCTTAAATATGTGATACCCATACTGTGTCTGAATAACCGTACTGACCTCACCATCCGACATTGCAAGAATCTTATCCGCAACGGATTCTCCATACTCTTCGATCAGTTCCGCCTTCGCCATGGTGTAAGAATTAGAATATTTCAGTTTGTATTTATCCACAATATCCTGATAGGTTACATTCTCGTCCTGTGCCAGAGAGGATAACGCTTCATTTGCCTTTTCCAACTGTGTTGCCTTTTTCTCATCTGAAAATTCTTTGACCGTGCCGTCTTTATCTAAACTGTAACATTCAAATACCAGATCATAAAATGTCGTCATCCGAGCTTCTTCTTCTGATATCTCAAAATCATATTCTGCAATCTTCTGGCTATACACCTTCTTCGCAACCGCGTTCTCTTCCATCACTTTTTTGACCAGATCTTTGGTGATTTCCGTATTCTTCAGATCCCGTTCCGTCAGTCCACTGTAAAATGTCTCTGCAAGATTCTCTATCTCCGCCTTCTCACTGTCACTCAAAGAAATATTCATTTCCTGTGCCTGATGTGCCAACACCTTCACCCGGTTAATATTATTGATAATATCATCAATTGTAACATCTTTTACCGTCTGCGTACCCGCATCCGTCTTCATTTCCAGATTCCACACGCCACTTCCATATGTCTTCTGGTAGTCTTCTTCTATCGTCTTTCCATAAATGAAATATTCTCCGTATGTGATGGAATCATCTCCAAATTCATACACTACATTTGCGGCATCTTCCACTTTCTTCTTGCCACATCCCGCCAGACTTATCACAAAAACAAGCCCCATACAAATAGCTGCTATACGTTTCGTATATTTCATACCTTATTCCTCCACATATTTTGCAAAATCATGTAACGATATCTGATTCCATGTATTTCCTACAAATTCAGCCTCTTCTACACCGGCTTCCTTGTACCATTCTTTGCGTTTATTCTGAAGTGTTTCCTTCTCCGCGTCCGACTGATACCGTTCCATCACCTGTTTCGCAACCTCTTCGTCATTTTCTTTGACCATCTCCACAATGGCATAACAGCTTGCCAGATCGATCACCGGACTGAATTCTCCTTCTTTCAGACTGGCTGCATACTGTTTGAAATCGTCTCCAAATCCTTCTTCAACATTACTCTGTTCCCCGGATACCGATTCTATACCATATTCTTTTGCCAGATCTTCAATATCCGCGCCGTCTTTTAATTTCTGATATGCCTCATCTGCTTCTGTTTTCCGCTGCGCAATCTCTTCTTCTGACAACATAAGTGGTGTCTCTCCATCTTCTTCTGTCAGATATTTGCCATCTGTTCCCATCTGAATCTTTGGGAACAATAACATATACATCGTACAATATTTCTGATCCTCAACCTTAACATCTTTGGTTGCCGTATCTTCTAATTTGTGTGCCAGATAGCGTTCCTGATAAATCTCTACTACACGCTCCTGTGTAATGGAAAAATCATTCAATATCCGTGCATCTATCTTACCAAGATATTCCGTAACATCCTTCTGAACCGACTTCTTTTCCTCATCCGTAAGTTTCATGCCCTGTTTTCCGGCAATATAAGCTTCCACCTTATAATCCATGATCAATTGCAGGATCTCCTGTTTGTAATAGGAATCTGCATCTGTTCCATCCTCGGCAGTCGTATCCAACGCCGATTCTCCAATTCCAAGATCAACCGTATTCTGTAGAATGCACAGATTCACCTCGTCTAAGCATACATCTTGTCCTGCTACACGAAATACAACTTTATCTGCTGATGATCTGCCACCTTTTGCCATTCTCCACAAAATAAATGCAAATACAACCAGTATCAAAACAGCAAGTACAATCGTAATGATCCATTCTTTTCTATTTTTCTGATTGTTCTTAGATTGTTCCTTTTCCAAAGACTTTGATCTTCTATCTGACATATGTTTATTCCTTTTCTTATCATTCCCGCTGCTTATGACCGCTAACAAACATATTATAGTATATTTTTATATATGCGTCAAAAAACAAATTGAAGGAATCTCTATTTTTCAATGAGGGCATCAATATCCTGAATAATACTGCTTAATTGATCTATGAATTTCTTCAGGCTCTTCTTTTCAAGGTCGATCACAAAACCCGGATTTTCTCCATTTACGACCCGGATATTATTCTGGTATTTGGTGATAAAGCCATCCAGATCTTCCATTTTCACCCGGACGCCCTGTGCCATCTCGATATGCACTTTATCATCCTTGTATGTGATTGAAGCGATATACGCATCATGTGCCTGTGCTTTTAATTTCGCAATTGTCATTAAATGAAGCACTTCTGTCGGAGGTTCCCCAAAACGGTCGGTCAGTTCATCTAACATATCCTCGTAATCTTCCTGTGTCCATATACCAGAGATTCGTTTATACAATTCCAGTTTAGTCATCTCATTTTTCACATAGGTTGCAGGAATATATGCATCCACCGGAATCTCAATGGATGTGGTAAATGTTTCCTCTTTCTTCTCACCCTTCTGTCTTAAGATTGCATCATTTAACATCTTGCAATACAGATCATATCCAACCGCTGCCATGTGACCCGACTGATCCTCGCCAAGCAGATTACCTGCTCCACGGATTTCCAGATCCCGCATTGCAATCTTAAAGCCGGAGCCAAGATCAGTAAATTCCCGGATAGCTTTCAAACGCTTCTCTGCTGTTTCTTTCAGCATTTTATCCCGCCGGTACATCAGAAAAGCATATGCGGTCTTATTTGAACGTCCCACTCTTCCTCTCAACTGATACAACTGCGACAAACCATAATTTTCTGCATCATGAATGATCATCGTGTTTGCATTACTGATGTCCAGTCCGGTTTCAATGATCGTTGTCGTCACCAGCACATCAATTTCTTTATTGATAAATGCCATCATGACATCCTCTAATTCTTTTTCCTTCATCTGACCATGTGCATAGGATACCCGCACATCCGGCATCATCTTTGCAAGATCTGCCGCCACATCTGCAATTGTATTGACACGGTTATATACATAATACACCTGTCCTCCACGTGCAAGTTCTCTTGACACGGCTTCCTTGATCAGTTCCGGATTGTATTCCAATACATAAGTCTGAATTGCTTTCCGGTCAACCGGCGGTTCCTCTAGCAGACTCATATCCCGAATACCGATCAGGCTCATGTGCAAAGTCCGCGGAATCGGGGTAGCGGTAAGTGTCAGCACATCCACATCTTTTTTGATCTGTTTGATCTTTTCCTTATGTGTTACGCCAAAACGCTGCTCCTCATCTATAATCAGCAGTCCCAGATTACTGTAATCCAGATCTTTGGAAAGCAGTCTGTGTGTTCCAATGATAATATCGACCTGTCCCTTTTTCAGTTTATCCAATGTCTGCCGTTGCTCTTTTGCACTTAGGAAACGGGATAACACTCCGATCTCTATCGGATAATCCTGCATTCTTTCTTTGAACGTATTGTAATGCTGCTGTGCCAAAATGGTGGTCGGAACAAGATATGCCACCTGCTTGCCATCCTGTACCGCCTTAAATGCTGCACGTATCGCAACCTCCGTCTTTCCGTATCCAACGTCCCCACAGATCAGGCGATCCATGATCTTTGTGCTTTGCATATCCTTTTTCGTCTCGCTGATCGCACGCAACTGGTCATCCGTTTCCTCATAAGGAAACATTTCCTCAAATTCCTTCTGCCAGATCGTGTCCTCCGAAAATGCATATCCCTGTTTGGACTGCCGGATCGCATACAACTCGACAAGCTCTTTTGCGATCACATTGACCTGTCCCCGCACCTTTGATTTCGTCTTTTCCCATTCATTTCCGCCTAATTTATTTAATTTGGGCCGTCTGCTATCCTTTGAAGCATACTTCTGTATCAGGTCAAGCTGGGATGCTAATATAAATAACTTAGAACCACCACTGTATTCAATGGAAATGTAATCCTTTGTAACCTGATCCACCTCTATTTTTTCAATACCACGGTAAATACCCAATCCATGCTTCTCATGTACGACATAATCTCCGATATTCAGATCATCAAAACTATTGATCTTCTCACCGGAATACAATGGTTTCCGTTTGATCCGTTTCTTTGTCTTCTTCTGCCCAAAAATATCTCCCTCGGTCAGAACTACCAGCTTGATCTGCGGAACCGAAAATCCACTCTTTAATCTTCCACTTGTGATCATCATTTCAGACGCTGCCAAAATGCGGTCTTTATCATCAGAAAAGAAACAGTTCACGTCCTGATTTCGCAGATTATCGGCAAACCGTTCTCCTCTTGTCGCCGACGGGCAGAACAATACGATCCGGTATTCCTCCTGCTTCCATCGGCGGATATCTTTTAATAACATTTCAAAGTTGTGACGATAGGTTGGAACCATTTTGGTCTCAAATGCAACTTTGATTTTGGGTTCAAAGATGGATTCCTCTTTCGCTAAAATACTGAACAGAACCGTATCTTTTCCGGCAATTTTTCCGGCAATTTCTTTGTAATCAAACAAAATGTCCGCCTGACTCGGCAACATATAACCGCCTTCTAACCGGCTGACCATACTCTCACGGAATTCAATCTGACACGCCTCTGCACGACTTAATACCCGTTCCGGTTCATCGATAAATATCTGCACCGATTGCGGCATATAGGACAGGAAACTGTCTAATGTCTCATAAAAGGAACCGATATATCCATCTACACCCATTGCACTATGAAAATAAGATAATTCTTCTTTCAGCGCTTCAACGGCACGGTTAATCCTTGCATATTCCTCAGTTTTGAATTGTGCCTTTAACTGTTTTGCGTATGCTTTATGTTCCTTTTGAATCTTCTTAAGTCCCGCCTGAACCCGATCCTCATCAAGGATCATTTCTGCCGCCGGATAAACCGAAAGTTCTTCTACATTTTCAATACTTCGCTGACTCTCTACATCAAAACTGCGAATACTGTCAATGTCTTCTCCCCATAACTCAATCCGGTATGGGCACTCACTACTCATAGGGAAGATATCCAAGATACCTCCCCTGATTGCAAACTGTCCGACTCCGTCTACCCAGTCATTTCTCTCATAGCCGAGCGAAACGAGCTTCTTCTTCATCTTCTCTAAATCGAGGGGTTCTCCTGATCGGAACGTTACGATATTCTTTTGTATTTCCTCAAGCGGAACCAGTTTATTCAACAATGCATCAACCGACACTACGACGGTTGACACCGTCTGCTCAAGAATCCCTTTTACAACTTCCATTCTTTGTCGTAGGATCGTATGTCCATGTATATCTGCATTATAAAACAACACGTCTTTTGCGGGATAATACATTACATTTCGATCAAAAAATGCATATGCATCCACGATTTCCTTTGCACGGTCTTCGTTATAAGTAACGATCAGTTTCACCCGGTCAGTTCCCAGGCAATCCATCGTATAATATCTTGCATATCCATCTGTACCTGTGACTTCAACCGGCATTTTCCCTTTTTCTTTCGCCACACGATACTGCTCCCCTATATCCGATAAACGAAAGGGTGCTCTTAAACATTCCATAACTTTCTTTCCTTTACTGTTTTGACGTTGGTCTTACATTCGACTCAAACATTCTGCTATATCCAAGCCACTCGCTGTTTCCGTTATTATTCCCACCATCTAATAATTCAATAAATCCTTCTAGTTTGGCATCTGTATTGTCTGCAAATGCGAGTGCAACCGCCTCGATCAAAGCAGGTTTCTTCGGCGAGCCAAATTCCAACTCGCCATGATGTGCCAGTATACAGTGCTTCAACTCATTGCCCAGTTTGACAGGGAATCCCTCTATCTGCTTCATCTTCTCATCTAACATGATCGTACCGGTAACAATATGACCGATCAACTGTCCCTCATCTGTGTAATCATTTTCCGGGAAAGAAGAGATTTCGCTCATCTTGCCAATATCATGACAAAGAGCTGCCGTAATCAGCAAGTCATGATTCAGCACCGGATATCTCTTTACATAGAACTCACAAAGTCTTGCAACTGAAAGGCTATGCTCTAACAATCCACCTGCAAAATTGTGGTGCATCGTCTTTGCCGCAGAATGGATCTTAAATGCTTTTATAAAATCCGGATCGTCCACAAACACCATTTCCAACAGTTTGTGAAGATGTTCTTCTCTTACCGTATGTATCAGTTCAACCAGTTCCTGATACATTTCATCTATATTACGTTTTGAACAAGGCATATAGTCAACCGGATCATACTCCCCTTCTTCTGCCTTTCTGACTCTTCGGATATTCAACTGTAAAGAGCCCTGAAAACTTACCACCTGTGCATCCACCTGAATATAATCCATGGATTCAAAATGTCCGATTCCATTCGACAGATCCCACACCTTACCATCGACAGATCCGGTCTTATCATGCAACTGCATGGAATAATAATTCTTTCCGGCCTTCGTCTGTAACGTCTTCTTATCCTTACATAAATAAATAGATGAGATCATATCTCCTTCTCTTAATTCTTTAATATATCGCATATTCTTGTCCTCCTGCTATATTATTCTTATTTGCGTTCATTTGCCTTGGGCAGTGAGAATACAAACTCGCTTCCCACTCCCGGTGTACTGATCAGATCAATATGTTCTCCATGTGCCTTAATGATCTCTTTTGTAATAGACAGACCTAATCCGGTTCCCTGTTTATCCTTTCCTCTTGATGGATCCGTCTTATAAAACCTGTCAAACACCTTATTCTGTTTGTCTTTTTCAATTCCCGGTCCGTCGTCCTTCACAGAGACAAATACTTTATCATTCTTATCATATACTGTAATTTGAATTTGTCCACCTTTGTGACTGAATTTGATTGCATTATCCACAAGATTATAGATAACCTGACCAATCTTCATCTTATCCGCATACACAAAGGTATGCTCAGCCGGACAATTTAACCGCAGATCAATTTGTTTATTATCACATACACCTTCCACCGTATTCCGTACTTCCCTTATAATGTCCACCACATCAAAGTTTTGTTTCTTCAGGATCGGACCATATGTATCAAAATCATTTAGTTCCAATAATCCGGTCGTCAACTTTGAAAGACGTTTTGATTCAGTCAACACAATGTTCAAATAACGGTCGTATTTTTCCACCGGAATTGTTCCGTCTAACATTGCCTCTAAATATCCTTTGATCGAAGTAAGCGGTGATCGGAAATCATGTGATATATTGGCAATAAAATTCTTTCTATATTCATCTAATTTACTCAGTTCGCTTGCCATATATTCCAACGAATCAGAAAGTTCTCCAATCTCATCTTTTCTCTTTACTCCGGTTCTTGTATCAAAATTACCCTTCGCATATTCTCTTGCTGCATTATTAAGCTTCGTAATCGGTCGTATTACCGTTCCGGAAAGATAAGCTAATACAACACCAACAACCAGTATCATAACAAGAAAAGGCATATACATAATGCTCAACATATCATCCTGCAAACTTTCTAATTCCGTCATAGATGTATGCAACACCAAATAGCCGTTTTGCCCGCTATCTGTATAGATCGGCAGACCAATACTGATCACCGTTCCGGAGAACATCCCATAAAAATCACCTGTCATCGTAAATGTTTTCTTCAGGTTAATATCCTGATCGATCGCTTTCAGATTATACGGCAATTTTTCATAATTGGCAGGATTCGAAACCACGATCATTTTTCCGTTCGAATCAAAATACCAGACATTTGTCTTAAGAGCATCTTCAAATTCATTAAACCGCACCTGTAGATATTCCATTGAGGTAATACCCTGTACATAAGAAGTAATCGTCTGCTCCGATAACAAATTTGCTTCATTGATCAGATTGTTCTGCTTCTCCGATACCAGTGCCTTCTGTGTTGCATACGTTGTGTAACTACCCAGTGCAATAAATATACCAATCAGTAAAAGCACGATCACAATTATAACATTATCAAAAAATGTACGTTTCAATCCTAACCCTCCGGCTACTTCACTTCAAACTTATATCCGATGCCCCACACAGTAGCAATCGACCAGTTCTTTCCATCTTTAATCTTCTCCCGAATTCGTTTTACGTGGACATCCACCGTTCGTGTATCCCCGATATAGTCATATCCCCAGATCTGATCTAACAACTGTTCTCTTGTAAACACCTGATTCGGACTGCTTGCCAGAAAATATAACAATTCCATCTCCTTCGGCGGCATATCGATCGCCTTACCGTTATATATAACGGAATAACCGGTAAGATCGACCGTCAATCCGTCGTACTTCACACAGTCCTTTTCCTCTTCCGAAGCAGTCACATCAGCCGCCTCATTCTGGGACACTCGCCGGAGTACCGCCTGCACCCGTGCTACTAGTTCATTGGAATCAAAAGGTTTGATCATATAATCATCTGCCCCGATCTTAAGCCCTAATACTTTATCAAATACTTCCCCCTTGGCGGAAAGCATTATGATCGGCACATTACTGCTCTTTCGTATCTCCCGGCAGACATCATATCCATCTATTCCCGGCAGCATAATATCCAGCAATATTAACTGCGGTTTATATTCTTTAAATTTCACTAACGCCTGTTCGCCATCTCCTACAATCTCTGTATCAAAACATTCTTTCAACAGATACAGTGAGATCAGCTCTGCAATATTCTCATCATCATCTACGATCAAGATTCGTTTCTTCTCCATACAAACCTCCTTCTTTCCTTACAGGTCATACTGATTGATTCGCTTACACGCCCAATCCGGTTTCTATTCTATACCATATATGCTCTATAATTCTACAATTGTCACACCCGCATCGCCTTCCCCGAATTCACCTAACCGAAAAGACTTTACATACTTCTGACGTTTCAAATATTCATGTACACCTTTCCGGAGTGCACCGGTTCCCTTTCCATGTACAATGCGGACCTGATTCAAATGTGACAGACAGGCATCATCCAAATACTTATCCAACTCCATGATCGCCTCATCCACTGTCATTCCCAAAAGATTGATCTCCGGCTTGATATTCTTTGCCTTGTTCACCGATGCACGATACTGTGCGGTCTTTTGCTGTTTGGTCTGTTTCTCTTCTTTGACGATCTCTACATCACTGATCTTCACCGTACTCTGTAATATTCCCATCTGTACGGTAAGTTCCCCTTTTTGATTTGGAAGGGATCGAACGGTTCCATCCAGATTCAGACTGATCACATGCACGGAATCACCTAAATGAAAATCACTTGCTTTTGCTTTTGACTTCCGGTTTGAAGTCTTATATTCTAACTTGCTATTCACGGATTTTAATTTATCCCGCAATTCGCCACGCGCCTTCTCCATCTCTTTATTACTGGCTGTCTGTGGTTTCTTCTCCCAGTTGTTATACTTCCGGATGGATTCATCTGCAAACGCCTTCGCTTCCTCTAAGATCTCTCTTGCTTCTTCTCTTGCATTACGGAGAATATCCTGTTTTCTCTGTTCGATATGCTCATTCTTAGAAGCTAACCGGTCTTTTAATTTTTGTATTTCCTCTTTATTGGCTGCAATCTCTGCCTGCTCCTGTTCAATCGTTCTTTTGGATTGTTCCAGATCCGCAAGCAGCGCCTCCATATCAACAGTGCTGCTGTCAATCTGTGACTTTGCACTTTCAATCACACGATCTGCCATCCCTAATTTCTTTGCAATCGCAAACGCATTGGATTTACCCGGAATTCCGATCAATAAATGATAAGTCGGACTTAAGGTTTCCACATCAAATTCACAACATGCATTTTCAATACCCGGTGTGGTCATGGCAAATGTCTTCAACTCACTGTAATGCGTCGTTGCCATGCACCGGATATCCCGGTTATGCAGATCATTCAATATGGATATGGCAAGTGCGGAACCCTCAACCGGATCCGTCCCACCGCCTAACTCATCAAACAAGACTAATGCGTGCGGTGTTGCATGTTTCATAATATATACCACATTTGTCATATGGGAAGAAAATGTACTCAAATTCTGTTCAATACTCTGCTCATCCCCAATATCCGCAAATACATCCTCAAAAATCGCAAGTGTCGAACCCTGAAATGCCGGAATGTGCAATCCGGACTGTCCCATCAATGTAAGCAGTCCCAATGTTTTCAGCGATACCGTTTTACCACCTGTATTCGGTCCGGTAATGATCAGCATCGTATATTCATCCCCTAACCGGATATCTACCGGAACAACCGAATGACGTTCCAGCAGCGGATGCCTTGCCTGTTTCAGATTGGTTCTGCCTTCCGTATTCAGTTCCGGTTCCGTACCATCATACGATTTGGCATAGGATGCTTTGGCAAAAATAAAATCAAGCTTTGTCAGCACTTTCACGTTACTTTCTAACGCATCCTTTGACAGTGCCACCTGTTCACTTAAACGAGCCAGGATCTTCTCGATCTCCATTGCCTCTTTTGCAGCTAATTCTTTCAGTTCATTATTCAGATTCACAACCGCCATAGGTTCGATAAAAAATGTAGAACCGGTTGATGACTGATCGTGCACCATACCCGGAAACTGTCCCTTGTACTCTGATTTAACCGGAATACAATACCTTCCGTTACGCATCGTAACAATTGTATCCTGCAACATGCTCTGATTCGTCTGTCTGGACACAATACCATTCAATACATCATGCACTTTACCGTTGGTTGCTTTCATGTTTCTCCGAATGTCTTTCAATGTTGCGGATGCATCATCCGCAATTTCATCCTCAGATAAAATACAACGATTGATCTCTCTTGATAAATGCTCTAACGGCATCAGACTCTCAAAATATCCGGTCAGGGAATCCTGTCTGGTATTCACGCCTTCCTCGTCTTTGTCCTGCGATTGTTCCCCATATTGTCTGGCATGTCCTGCAACCTGCAATAATTTTGCAACATCTAACAATTCCGGAATGGAAAGGCTTGCGCCTACCGCTACCCGCTTCATCGCCTCACCGATCGGATACACCCCGGAAAAGGAAAGACTTCCCTGCTGATATACTCTCTTCAATGCATCCGCCGTCTCTTCCTGACTTTTTGTGATCTCCACCGGATCAGTGGATGGTTTTAACCGTTCACACATGCGCTTTCCTGCCGGACATGTTGCGAAGCTTGTCAACCGCTCAATGATCTTATAATATTCTAATACTCTTAATGTTCGCTTATTCATCTCTTAATTCCTATTCTTACCGAAAACACGTTAAGACCACATAGCAATCATCCTCTGCCATGTGGTCTGCTTGATTCCATAGATATTTATATTTTACAACAGTTACCGTCATCCTGCAAGCCAGGAAATTGTCCGCAAAACTCTTTATTATAAATAAATTATACCCGTGTTGCGTGTATGTATCAACAGGATTAATATTATTGTATACATTTTCCCATAATTTCATTACGGATTTTCATAAATATATATTCTTTCGCAATGACACAACATCATCCCTTTACAAACACCCACAAGTTACTAATCTGGTCTGCTAACGTATCATAATCCCACAACTGCCTGCTTCTGGTCAGGCTGTTCGGATCATTCACCCGGATCTTACCGTCCTCCGTTCCGGTTAATACAATAAAATGTCCTACACTTGTGAAATCGCCCGGTCGCATACTGCATATGATCGGATGACCGCTCTCCAATTCATTATATATATTACTTTCACTTAAAGTTGTCTCCTGCCCAATCACCCCATATGTTCCAACATCGGTCATCAGACTCCACGCAGTTCCTACTCCGTCCACATAATAACCATTATCCGTGGCATACTGTGCGATTGCATCCGGTGTAGCATCCTCATTCCCTGTCAATCCTACGATCACCATGGATAGACAGGTCGGTGCACATCCTGACAATCCAATCACATTATCCCCATAAGGGATATAACCCCATCGTTTGTCCCATTGCAGCAAAAGCGGAAATCTCTGTGACAATTCATTCTTTGTCAGCCAGCCCTCACCAGAACCATCTGCGTCGGGATACCCTTTTACAAAATCAATCATTTCCGGATTATTACAAAGTGCTACTAACAGTTTCTGTGGATACGCATCTGCATTATCATAGACTTCTTCAAACTCCGGATATTCCTGTGCTAATGCCTGTAGCTTCTGCTGCACTTCATCCTCATCCAACACCTGTGGTGTATTAGATATATACTTAGAGTCCGGAACCACGGTCGTTTTCTTTCCAAAACCAAATGCACCGATAACTCCCCCGATCAGACTTCCTACAATATGTATTGCCATATATATCCCTACGCATACGATCCCAATTCCAAGAATCTTTCTTCTCCTGCGCCGTCTTGCCAGCTTCTTTCTTCTTTTCTTCATCCTGATCTGTTGACGCCGGCTTACCCTCCTTGCTGTCTCTGATTTATTCTCTCCATGATGTTCTTCCCGTCCGGATAGTTCCTTATATATACCATCCCATACCCTGTCTCTTATACACATCTGACGCTGCCGACGAATAGAGA
>ENA-OZET01000228-OZET01000228.1-human-gut-metagenome-genome-assembly--contig:-NODE-228-length-14530-cov-8.202211_pt1 | contig 14530 bp, 10 predicted proteins | sample MGYA00244610_ERZ653618 | MGnify/ENA primary metagenome ERZ653618 (study PRJEB26926, sample SAMN06165091) | human gut metagenome | biome: ENVO:00009003; feature: ENVO:2100002; material: ENVO:00002003...
AGGGCCTGCACGATTTGGGCGGGGAGTATGCGGCGCTGCTGTGTGACGAGTACGATCAATGGGAGAAGGAAGCGGCGCAGTTCGGGCAGATTGCAACGTCCGCTGCGGAGGATGTAGAAGCATGAGCGAGATTCTCTGGTGCGCCGACAACGGTGACGGAACGTACCGCAATCCGGTGCTGTACTGCGATTATTCCGACCCGGACGCGATTTGCGTCAATGGCACATACTATCTGACCGCATCGACGTTCAACTATGTGCCGGGGCTGCCGATTCTCACCAGCCGCGATTTGGTGAACTGGAAGTTACGCAACTATGCCGTCAAGAACATCCCCGAAGCGCGGTATGCCGCGCCGCAGCACGCGCAAGGCATCTGGGCACCCGCCATCCGCTTCCAGAACGGGCGGTTTTATATCTACTACGGGATGCCGGACGAGGGCATCTACATGGTCACCACGGAAAATCCGCTGGGGGATTGGGACTCCCCGGTGCTGGTGAAGCCGGGCAAGGGGCTGATTGACCCCTGCCCCTTCTGGGATGACGACGGGCGCGCTTACATCATCCACGGGTACGCCAAGAGCCGAATCGGGTTCAAGAGTTGGCTGGGGATTTTCCCGATTTCGCCCGACGGCAGAACGGCGCTCGGCGACGACCACTTGCTCTACGACGGCACGAAGAAGCATCCGACGATTGAAGGGCCGAAGGTGCACAAGCGCGGCGGCTGGTACTACATCTTTGCGCCCGCTGGCGGCGTTGCGACGGGGTGGCAGGTGTGCCTGCGCAGCCGGAGCATTTCCGGCCCATATGAGACCCAAGTCGTACTCAAACAGGGCAGCAGCGAGACGAACGGCCCGCATCAGGGCGCATGGGTCGAGACGCCGGAGGGGGAGCATTGGTTCTTGCACTTCCAGAGCCGTGGGCTGTACGGGCGTGTGACGCACTTGCAGCCGATGACGTGGCAGGCGGACGGCTGGCCGTACATCGGCATCCCGGATGAAACGCCTGTGTCGCCAGACGCAATCGCAGTGGGCGAGGAGTGCGCGCAAGCAGCGCCGATTGCGAACGCGGCGGACTGCGGCATTGCGGTTGAAACGTACCGGAAGCCGAAAGCGCCGGAATGTGAGCCGTCGGGCGAAATCGGGGATGATGATTTCAGCGGCGCACTGGGGCTGCAATGGCAGTTCATGGGCAACTGGCAGCCGGATTTCTACGAGGTCGGCGGCGGCAAGCTGCGGCTGTATGCGCGGAAACTGCCCGATGGCGGCAATCGGCTCTGGCAGTGCCCGCAGACGCTGACGCAGAAAATTGCGTGCCCGGCGTTCTTCGCAACGACGACGCTTGATGCGGCGCATTTGCAGGCGGGCGAACAGGCGGGCGTGGGCTTCGTCGGCGGACAGTACGCTTACGCGGCGGTTCGGCGGACGGAAAGAGGCGTATCGCTGGTGTTCGTGACGAGCGAGGGCAAGGAGCACACGGAGTCAGCGACGGAAACCGTGCCGATTCAGGACGCGCCCGTGACTTTTCGCGTGACACTGCTGCCGACATCGAGCAGCACGGCGGTCGCGTCGTTCGAGTACGCGCAGGACGGCGAGTTTCACCCGATTGGTCAGCCATTTGAACCCGCGCGCCACACATGGGTCGGGGCGCGGCTGGCGCTGTTCTGTATGCCGATGAATGGTGGCGACGACCGCGACGGCTGGGCGGAGTTCGGTGCAGTGCGCGTGGAAGCCATCGAAACGCTGTAATACTATTTCCAAATTCACCTGCGCCATCTGCTTGCGCCTTTTTGATTCTGGCGTCCACTCATTCCACTTAGCGTAGCGCTGCTACGCTGCGTTTCATTCGTGTTAACCAGAATACAAAAATTCGCGGCGCATCTTGGCGCATTCTCATTTGGAATAGTATAAAAAAACCGACTTTCGGTCTGGAAAAACCGGATTCTGGTCGGAAATCGGCAGAAAGCCAAGAAAAAAAGCGCCCGCAGACGCTTTTAATCGTGAATCTTGATGGTCGATTTCCGCCAAATTCCGGTGAAATACAGCACCAACAGAATCGCCGACGCAATCCCGTTCGACACTACGACTGAGTACCACACGCTCCGCACACCCAGATGCAGCACCTGCTCGCAGAATGCAAGGGTCGCGAAACGCAGCACCCATAGGCGTGTCATATCCACTGCGACGGGCAGAAATGTGTGTCCACTCCCTTGAAACAGACCGCGGGTCGCATCGTGGATGCTGTTCGTCCAGCACCAGAACGCCATGATGGACAGATAGTCTGCTGCCATCGGGATGACCTCCGCCTCGTCCGTGAAGATGCTGACGATGGCAGAAGCGACCGACGGTCGGGAAAGGACAAATCCACCGAGAAGCAGAAACAGAAACGCCATTCCCGTGCTCAATTTGTACCCGCGTTCGGCACGGTCAACCTGCTGCGCCCCCATGTTCTGCGCGACAATGGTGCTGACGGCACTGCCGATGCCGGTGGAGGGAAGCGAAATCAGCCCGTTGACCTTGTTGCCGATGCCGTACGCCGCCATGGCCATCTTGCCGTACACATTGACGTTGCGCGACATGAGGATGAAGCCGAACTGCATGAAGCTTGATCCCAAGGCGGTCGGGAGCCCGATACGCACGATGTCGCGCAGGCAGGCCGCATCCGGGCGAAGGAAGCGGCGATCGAAACAAATTGCTTCGTCGCGGCGGGTGCAGAGCAGGAAGAACGCGATGCACGCGGGCACCATCTTCGCGAACACGGTCGCCAGCGCGGCGCCGGCGGCGTTCCAGTGCAGGACGACCATCAGCAGCGGGTCAAGCACCATGTTGACGGCAATGCCCAGCAGGTTCAGCAGCATTGGGCGGACGGTGTCGCCCTGCGCCTGCCGAATGGACTGGTAAATGTTGACCATGAACAAAAACGGCATGTCGAGGACGACGAGACGCATGTACGTTACCGCATGGCCGAAATAATCCGGCGCGGCGCCCATCCATCCGACGATACCCGGCGTCGCGACCGCCATCACCGACGCGCACAGGAGCGAGAAGAGCATCGCGACAGTGAAAATCTGGTTGGCGATTTTCCGCGCCATTTCCGGTTTGCCCGCGCCGATGTACTGGCTGATCATCACCGCGCCCGCGACGGTGACGCCGCTGCCGAAGTTGATGACCGTATTCTGCACGGGGCTGACGAGGTTGATGGCGGCGAGGTAATCGACACTGAGCTGCCCCAGCCAGTAGGTGTCGGTCAAGTTGTACATCGTTTGCAGGAAGCTGTTGACGACGACGGGAATCGCAATGGCGAACACTGCCTTGACCAATGAGCCGTGCAGAATCAAATCGCGGTTGCCTTTGCTGAGTTTCATGGCGAGGAACCTCCTTCATCGGGAGAATAATCCCATTATAGCGCATTTCCTGCCAAAATGAAAGCGCTATCACAAAAAATTTCCAAGTGTCGTTTGGAATCGGTTGACACCTATCGAAATTCCCTATATAATGAAGCGGAAATACCCGCAGAAAGGTGCATGACAATGGATATTCAGCAGTATTTTCAACGCTTTCTGGCAAATTACACACCTTACAAGAAGTATTGGAACTATGAGGATGGCTGCGTGCTGAAGGGGTGCATCGACCTCTACCATGCGACGGGGGACGTGCTGTATCGCGATTTCGTGCTGGATTACGTCTCGGCGTATGTCGCGGCGGACGGCAGCATTCCGAATTATGAGATGCGGCAGTACAACATTGATTCCATCAACAGCGGCAAGGCGCTGTTCTTCGCCTTGGAGGAGACGGGCGAGGAGCGCTATCGCAAGGCGATTGAGTTCCATATGCAGCGGCTTCGGGAGCATCCGCGCTGCCAGTGCGGCAATTTCTGGCATAAGCAGCTGTATCCGAACCAGATTTGGCTTGACGGGCTGTACATGGCGCAGCCGTTCTACATGGCGTACGAGGCGAAGTTCGACGGCATGGCGCATGTGGCGGATATTACCCGGCAGTTTCAGAACGTGCGCAAGTACCTCTACAACCCGGAGAAGGGGCTGAACTACCATGCCTACGACGAGGCGCGCGTGCAGTTCTGGGCGGACAAGGAAACCGGCTGCTCGAAGAACTTCTGGCTTCGCTCGACAGGCTGGTACTTGATGGCGCTGGTGGACTGCATTGCGCTGTGCTCGGAGCAGCTCTATGAGCATTATCGCGCGCTGGTGGACATCTTCCGCGAGAGCATGCGGGGCGTGCTGGCATACCGCGCGGAGGATGGGCTGTTCTATCAGGTGATTGATTATCCGGAGGCAGAGGGAAACTACACCGAAACTTCCGGTTCCGCGATGATTGCGTACAGCCTGCTCAAGGGCGTGCGCATCGGTGTGCTGGACGCGGAGAAGTATCTGCCGATTGCGCTGGATGTGTTCGAGAAGCTGGCGGCAAACAAGCTGCGTGCGGAGGAGGACGGCGTCGTCCGCCTGACCGATATCTGCTGGGTGGCAGGGCTTGGCCCGGACAAGAATCCGCAGCGTGACGGCTCGGTGGCGTATTATCTGTCCGAGCCGAAAAAGTCCGACGACAGCAAGGGCGTCGGGCCGTTCATCATGGCGTACAGCGAATACCTGCGGGCGAAGCAGGCGTAAGGAGCGGAAAAATGGAAATCAGCAAGCTGTTTGTGCAGGCGCGCAGTGCCACGGTGCAGATTGTGGACGGCGGTCTGTACCACACGAAGGCGGTCTATCAGCTGTTCCTGAACGGACAGGCGGCGGGTACGGCGGACACGGCTGTGACTTCGCTGTATGATTTGCAGCCGGAGACAGAATATGTGCTGTCCGTCCGCTTGGGGGCGGAGGAAGTCGGGCAATGCGCGTTCCGCACAGCGCGGGAGAGCTACACGCTGAACGTCCGGCAGTTTGGCGCGGTCGGCGATGGCGTGCATGACGATACGGCGGCGATTCAGGCGGCGATTCTGCATTGCCCGGCGGATGGGCGCGTGCTGATTCCGGCGGGGCGTTATCATGTGCTGCCGCTGATGCTGAAAAGCCATGTGCGCATCGAGCTTCGGCGCGGCGCGACGCTGCTGCTGGAAACCGACCGCAGCAAATTCCCGATTCTGCCGGGGATGATTCTGTCCACCGACGAAACGGACGATTTGAATCTCGGTTCATGGGAGGGCAACCCGCTGGACATGTACGCCGCGTTTATCAGCGGGATGGACGTCGAGGACGTTGTGCTGTACGGCGAAGGTGTGCTGGACGGGCAGGGAGACAAGAGCGACTGGTGGCAGAACTGCAAGGTGCGGCGCGGGGCGTGGCGGCCGCGGATGCTCTTCCTCAATCACTGCAAGAACGTGACCGTGCAGGGCGTGACGTTCCAGAATTCGCCGTCGTGGAACTTGCAGCCGTATTTTTCTAAGGATTTGCGCTTCCTGAACATCCGCATCAACGCCCCGGCGAACAGCCCGAATACCGACGGCTTCGACCCGGAAAGCTGCGATGGCATCCTGCTCGCGGGCGCGCATTTCTCCTTGGGGGATGATTGCATTGCACTCAAATCTGGCAAGCTGTACATGGGGCAGCGCTACAAAACGCCCTGCCAGCACATTGAAATCAGCCACTGCCTGATGGAAAACGGGCATGGCGGCATGACCTGCGGCAGCGAAATGGCGGGCGGCATCGCGCATGTGCGCCTGCATGACTGCTTGATGCGCAACACCGACCGCGGCCTGCGCGTCAAGACCCGGCGCGGGCGCGGGCAGCAGGGCGTGATTGACGACATTGTGTTTGAAAATGTGCGCATGGAGCACGTCGGCACGCCGTATGTGGTCAACTGCATGTACTTCTGCGATCCGGACGGCAAGAGCGAGTACGTCCAGAGCCGCGAGAAGCAGCCGGTGGACGAACGTACGCCGCGCATCGGGACGGTTGCGTTCCGTCATGTAACGGCGACGGACGTGACCTGCGCGGGCTACTTCCTTGGTCTGCCGGAGCGGCCGATTGAAGCGGTTGTGATGGAGGACGTGCACATCTCCTGCGACAAGGAGGCTACGCCCATGCAGCCCGCAATGGCGCAGGGTGTGCCGTATCTTGCGCGCAAGGGGCTGACGGCCATCAACGTGGCGAAAATCGTGCTGAAAGATGTGACCATTACCGGGCAGGACGGCGCGAAGCTGGAATGCGACGGCGTTGGCGAAGTAGAAAAATAATACTATTGCCAAATTCACCTGCGCCATCTGCTTGCGCCTTTTCCGCTCTGTCGTCCGGTCGTTCCATTTAGCGTAGCGCTGCTACGCTGCATTCCACTCCCGTTAGCCAGAGCGAAAAATTCGCGGCGCATCTTGGCGCATTTTCTTTGGCAATAGTATAAACATCAGCGGACGGAAGCAGCGGCTTTCGTCCGTTTTTGTGTTCGATTTTTCACAATTTTTATCGCGGGGGATTCACAGCAGAGTATCTGTATGATATAATAGGAAAGGATTCTATGAAAATGGGGGAATGTTTTCATGAATGCGCCGATTCGCAAGACGAAAATCGTCTGCACGATGGGCCCGAACCTGTTTGAGAAGCACCTGATTGCGCCGCTGATGAAAGCGGGCATGAATGTCGCGCGCTTCAACTTTTCGCACGGCACTTATGAAACGCATCAGCATTATTACGATGAAGTATGCCGTATCCGCGACGAACTGGGGTTGCCGGTCGCCACGATGCTGGATACCAAGGGCCCGGAAATTCGCGTGCGTTCGTTCAAAAATGGGCACGTCACGCTGCAAAACGGCCAGCTGTTCACCCTCACGACTGACGAGGTGGAGGGCGACGAAGAGCGCGTGTCCATCACCTACAAGGAATTGCCGCAGGACATTGCCGTCGGCAGCAGCATCCTGATTGACGACGGTCTGATTGGGATGCAGGTGGAACGCATTGATGGGGCGGATATCGTCTGCCGCGTGCTCAACGGCGGCGTGGTGAGCAACAACAAGGGCGTCAACATTCCGAATGCGCACCTGTCGATGCCTTTCATCAGTGAAAAAGACCATCAGGATATTCTCTTTGCCATCAAGAATGGTTATGATTTCATTGCGGCTTCGTTCACGCGCTGCGCGGACGATATTATGCAGATCCGTCACATCCTGCAGGAGAATAACTGCCATACCATCAACATTATTGCCAAAATTGAGAACATGGAGGGCGTGGAGAACATTGACGAGATTCTCCGCGTGGTGGACGGCGTGATGGTGGCGCGCGGCGATTTGGGCGTAGAAGTGCCGCTGGAGGACGTGCCGAGCCTGCAGAAGAAGCTGATTCAGCGCGGCATTGCGGCGGGCAAGCCTGTTATCACCGCGACACAGATGCTGGATTCGATGATTAAGAACCCGCGTCCAACCCGCGCCGAAGCGACTGATGTTGCCAACGCGATTTACGACGGCACGAGCGCCATCATGCTCTCCGGCGAATCGGCTGTTGGTGCGTATCCGGTGGAAGCAGTGGAGACGATGGTGCGTATCGCCCTGCGCGCGGAAGCCGATATGGACTACATCCGCCGCTTCTCCCGCGACACGTCCGCCTCGACCGACGTCACGAACGCCATCAGCCACGCGACGGTCACTTCCGCGCACGACCTCAACGCCAGCGCAATTATCACCGTCACCAAGTCCGGCTCGACGGCGCGAATCCTCAGCCGCTACCGTCCCGCGTGCGTCATTGTCGGCTGCACGACGGAAAAGCACGTCTGGCGCCAGCTTGCGCTTTCGTGGGGCACAGTGCCGCTGATGATTGCCGAGGAGAGCAACACCGACGACCTGTTTGAACACGCGGTGGATGCTGCCGTGCAGAACGGGCTGGTGCATGATGGCGAACTGGTTGTGCTGACGGCGGGCGTTCCGCTGGGCATTTCCGGCACGACAAACCTGATGAAGGTGCATGTCGTCGGGCATTTGCTGTCGCGCGGGCAGGGGCTGCATGGCGGCAAGGTGGTTGCACCGCTGTGTGTCATCCGCAATCTGGAAAAGGACGCGAAAAACTTCAACACCGGCGACGTGATTGTCTGCCATCAGACGACGCGAGAGATGTTCTCCATGCTGCGCAAATCCTCCGCGATTGTGCTGGAGGACGACAACCCGGAGGGACACGGCGCGATTGCGGGCATGTCGCTGGACATCCCGGTCATCATCGGCGCGAAGAACGCCACGAATATCTTAAAATCCGGCGCAGTCGTGACTGTGGACGGTGAAAAGGGCACGGTGAGTGCCAATTGACGCATGTTCTGACGATTGACGGGCGGCAGTTCTCGGACGGGAAAGCCGTCCACCGGATGCTGAAAAAGCTGCTCTGCCTGCCGGACTACTACGGCGGCAATGCGGACGCCCTTCGAGATGTGCTGGACGAACGCATCGACCTGCGCCTGCTGTCACTGGGCGGGGAGGATACGGCGAAAACGCTGCGAAAAGTGGCGCGCGTGGTGGAAGACCTCGGCGGCACGGTGATTTGGGCGGAAAAAGAAAGGAACTGAGATTTCATGCGCTGTTCCTGCAAGGAATGCGGCACCTACATGATTCAGGCAGAAAGCGACCATCTGGGCTGCGTCTGCCCGGACTGCGGCTATCGCTGCAACGACTGTCTCGGCACGAACACCGTCGTCGGGCGGGAGAGCCTGAAAGCGCTGGCGTTTGACCCGCGCTTTGACCCGGACACGATTTTCCGGGAAGCCTTCTTGAATCAGGAAGAGGACGAAGAAGAATAATACTATTTCTTGCATTCTCATTTGGAAATAGTATACCAGAAGGGAGAAACGCACGATGAATGAGATTATCAAAGCGATGGAAGAGCGCCGGAGCATCCGCAAATTTCAGCCGGCGATGCCCACCAAGGACGACTTGGCACAGATTGTGGAAGCCGGGCTGTACGCGGCCAGCGGCATGGGCAGGCAGTCCGCCATCATCGTGGCGGTGACGAACAAGGAACTGCGCGACGAGCTGGCGAAAACGAATGCGGAAATCATGGGCAAGCCGGATTTCGACCCCTTCTACGGCGCACCGGCGATTTTTGTTGTGCTGGCGGACAAATCCTGCCGCACCGCCATCTACGACGGCAGCCTCGTCATGGGCAACATGATGCTGGCGGCGCATTCGCTGGGGCTGGGCAGCATCTGGATTCATCGGGCGAAGGAAGAATTCGAGCGGCCCGAATATCAGCAGCTGCTGAAAAAGCTGGGTATCGAGGGCGAATGGGAAGGCATCGGGCACTGCGCAGTCGGTTACATCGACGGCGAAGCCCCGAAAGCGGCGAAACGCAAGGACAACCGCGTGTTCTGGATTGAGTAATCGAACCCAATAAAAAGCATCCCGGCGAGTGAAAATGCTCGTCGGGATGCTTGCGTATTACAGCGTCACGCCCGTTTTGAAGATGGCAAGGTCGTGGAAGCCATTGCGCTCCGAGCAGACCAGCCGCCCGGATGCCGTCGCCAGCACGTCCTCCATCAGCGCCTGCGAAAGCTCCGGCAGCGTCTTGCCGTCTGTCAGCAGCTGACCGGCATTGAAGTCAATCCAGCCGTGCTTCTTCGTGGCGAGAGGCGTGTTCGTGGCGATTTTCAGCGTCGGCACAGGACACGCGAACGGCGTGCCGCGCCCCGTGGAGAACAGCACAATCTGTGCGCCCGCCGAAGCCAGCGCCGTCGCCGCCACAAGATCGTTGCCGGGGGCGGACAGCAGGTTCAAGCCGAGCGTGTGGACGCGCTCGCCATACGCCAGCACATCGCGCACGGGGGAGAAACCGCTCTTCTGCGTGCAGCCCAGCGCCTTGTCTTCCAGCGTGGAAATGCCGCCCGCCTTGTTGCCGGGGGACGGATTCTCGTAAATCGTCTGATGATGTTCCTCGAAATAGCGCTTGAAGTCGTTAATCAGCCGAACCGTCTTGTCGAACAGTTCGCGCGTGTTGCAGCGATCCATCAGGATGGTTTCCGCGCCGAACATTTCCGGCACTTCGGTCAGAATCGTCGTGCCGCCCATGCCGCACAGCAGGTCGGAGAAGCCGCCGATGACCGGGTTCGCCGTGATGCCGGAGAAGCCGTCCGAACCGCCGCACTTGAGGCCAATCACAAGTTTGCTGGCAGGGCAGGGGACACGCTGCTCATCCCGCATGTTGTCCGCAAGTTCGCGCAGCAGCTTCATCGCCTCGGCAAATTCATCTTCCACCTGCTGGCAGACGAGGAAGCGCACGCGCGACTTGTCGTAGTCGCCCATGTGCTCCTCGATGATGGCGGCGCTGGAATTTTCGCAGCCCAGCCCCAGCACCAGCACGCCGCCGACGTTGGGGTGCGTCGCCAAATCCGCCAGAATCGTGCGCGTATTCTCCTGATCATCGCCCATCTGCGAGCAGCCATAGGGGTGCGGGAAGGCACAGACACATTCCACGCCGCCGCCGACAAGCTCCTGCGCCGCACGCTCCAGCTGGCGGGCAATGTCGTTGACGCAGCCGACGGTGGGCAGAATCCACAGCTCATTGCGCACGCCGACGCGCCCGTCTTTGCGCGGATAGCCCATGAACGTCGCTGCCGGAATTTCTGGAATCGTCGGGTACGTCGGGTGATATTCATACGTCAGCTCGCCGGACAACCCGGTGTGCAGATTGTGGACATGCACATGCGCGCCGACGGGAATATCCTCCTTCGCGTAGCCAATCGGGAAGCCGTACTTGATGACCTTTTCGCCCGCCTTGATGGGGAAAAGCGCCACCTTGTGCCCGGCGGGAACGTCCGTGACCGTGGTGAGCGCAATGCCATCCACCGTCACAGTCTGCCCGGAGGACAGGGCGGTCAGCGCGACCGCTACATTGTCCTGCGGGGTGATGCGAAGCAGTTCAGCCATTTTTCACACTCCGAACTTCTCGTTCATGACCGTGCGCATCCCCTTGTCGAGGATTTCGCGCAGGGACGCGCCGACGGACTCCACCAGACCCGGCACTTTGCACAGCTCAGCGCCAAAAAACGCTTCATTGGAGAGGAATTCCTTCGCCTGTTCTTCGGGGGTTTCGCTGGAAGTCTCGGCGAAGAAGTTCAGCACGGCGGCGTCATCCTGCAGGTAGTAGGGCTGACCGTCGCGCTGGCATTCCAGACGGCCGTCGCCGGTCAGCTTGCCGCCGCGGTACAGGCTCATCAGGCTCGCCAGAGAGAACGTCAGGTGCGCGGGCAGCTCGCCGGTCTTCTCCACATAGCCCAGCAGGGAAGGCATGCAGCGCGCGCGCCACTTCGACACGCTGTTCAGGCAGATGGAGAGCAGCGCGTGCTTGATGAAGGGATTGCGGAAGCGCCCCGTGACCGCCTCGGCGAACGCCATCAAGTCCGCCTTGGGCAGGGACAGCGTCGGGATGACCTCGTCGTAGAGCGTCTTCTGCATGAAGGTGGCAATCATCGGGTCGTTCATCGCGTCCAGCACAATATCGTAGCCGCACTGGAAGGCAGCAGGGACGAAGGACGTGTGCGCGCCGTTGAGGATTCGCACCTTGCGCTGCTTGTAGGGCTTCTGATTATCAGTGTAGATGACGGGCAGCCCGCACTGCGGCAGGGGCAGTTCGTCGGAAAGGTCGCGGGGGGATTCGATGACCCACAGACCGAAGGGTTCAGCGGTGTCCAGCAGGTTGTCCTGATAGCCGAGCTTCTCCCAAATTGCCTGATCTTCGCCGCGCGGATAGCCGGTCACGATGCGGTCAACAAGCGTGGAGGTGAACACGCACGCCGTCTCCAGCCACTGCTCGAACTTCTCGCCCAGCGCCCACTGCTTTGCCAGCGCCTTGACGCACTTTTTCAGCATGATGCCGTTGTCGTCAATCAACTCGACCGGCAGGATGATGAGCCCCTTGTCCTGCGCATAGTCGAATGCTTCGGCGCGCTCGAAGAGGAACTTCGTCAGCTTGCCGGGGTAGGACTTGGGCGGGCAGAGGGAGAACTCATCCGTCTCGTCCAGCACGATGCCGGCTTCGGTCGTATTGCTGACGATGAAGCGCAGCGACGGCAGCTTGGCGTAATCGGCATAGCGGGCATAGTCCGCATATGCATCCACGGCGTCGGCCACGGACGTGACCACGCGCGTCTGCTCCACCGCCTGACCGTCCACCAGACCGCGCAGCATGACCGTGTAGCGGTAATCCTGCTCCTTGAACGCCGGGAACAGCGTACCCATCTGAATCGGCTTCACCAGCGCGACAGAGCCGTTGAAGTCGCTCTTCTCGTTGGCAATATCAATCATGTAATCCACAAAGGCGCGCAGGAAGTTGCCTTCCCCGAACTGCAGCACCTTGACCGGGCGGACAGGCGCGGGCGCCATCGCAGCATTCAAACGTTCCATTTCGATGTCCCTCCATCTATTCATCAGGCATGTAAGCGATTACAACACGCCTGCATTTATTCTACTCTCTTTTCGCGCTTCCGTCAATGGTTCCGCTGATATTTCCTGCAATTTATGCAATCTGGGAAAAAGTACGCCGGATTTCCTGTGAATGTCGGCACGAAAACGCGAAAATGAGGCTTGCAAAAGGGGGAAAAAGCGTGTATAATGTGGATTGACGCGGAGAATGGAAGTGTTTACACACCGCGAATGGAAGGGGGAATGCCGCGAGTGAACATCTATGATATTTCCCGTCACGCAGGCGTATCCATCGCAACCGTATCCCGCGTATTGAACAACAGCCCCCATGTGTCGGAGGAGACGCGCCGGAAGGTGATGAAGGTCATTGACGGCTGCGGCTATGTACCCAATGCCTTTGCCCGCGGTCTGGGATTGAACACGATGAAGACCATCGGGCTGCTCTGCCCGGATGCGGCTGACCCGTATCTGGCGCGCGCGCTGGCTTGCCTGGAGCATGCCTTCCGCCAGAAGCACTACGACTGTCTGCTCTCCTGCACGAACCGCGATCTCGCGGCGCGCCGGCAGGGCGTCGAGCTGCTGACCAGCCGCCATGTGGACGGCATGGTGCTCATGGGCTCGACGTTCATCGAGGAAAACTCGGAGGATAACGCCTATATCCGCCAAGCTGCGACGAATGTGCCGGTTGTGCTGCTCAATGGCTCGTTCCAGTGTCCGAACGTGTTCTGCGTCCTGTGCGATGACGAGCGCGCGATGAAAGAAGCCATGAACCAGCTGCTGGACAGCGGATGCAAGCGCGTGCTGTATCTGTACCACTCCAGCAACAACTCCGGGCAGCGCAAGCTCGCCGGATGCCGGGATGCGCTGGCGGCGCACAATTTGCCGGTGGACGAGACGCTGATGCGCCGCTTCGACGCGGACAAATTCAGCATTCACGCCGTGCGCGACTGTCTGATGGAACTGGAACGCGACGGCTTGCAGTTCGACGCGGTGCTGGCGAGCGAGGATGTGCTGGCGGTTGGCGCGATGAAGTACGCGCAGGCGGTCGGGCGGCGCGTGCCGGAGAATCTGTCCGTCGTCGGCTACAACAACTCGAACCTCTGCCTGTGTACCGAGCCGGAGCTGACGAGCGTGGACAACCGTCTGCCCGCTATCTGCGAGCGCATCGTCGAAACGATGCTGGGCGTCCTGGAGGGGCGCGAGATGCCGGAAAAAACCGTCTTTACGGCGGAAATCATCCAGCGAGGCTCAACACGGGCGTCACAAGACAAATAAGCTTTTCCCCGCATGGTGCGGTTTCATATAGTAGCAATTTTTGAAAGGAGTTCATGACGTATGACCACCTTCATGGATAAGGATTTCCTGCTGAACACCGAGACGGCGCGCAAGCTCTACCACGACTATGCCGCGTCCTGCCCCATCATCGACTACCACTGCCACATCAGCCCCAAGGAGATTTGGGAAGACCAGCGCTTCGAGAACATCACGAAGGTCTGGCTGGGCGGCGACCACTACAAGTGGCGCCTGATGCGCTGCGCGGGCGTGGATGAATACTACATCACCGGCGGCGCGAGCGACTACGAGAAGTTCTGCAAGTGGGCGGAAGTTGTCGGCAAGGCAATTGGCAATCCGCTGTACCACTGGACGCATCTGGAACTGCAGCGCTTCTTCGGCTATCACGGTACGCTGAGCGCCAAGACCGCTGACGAAGTGTGGAACCTCGCCAACGAGACGCTGCAAAAGCCCGGCTACACCACGCGCGGCTTGATTGCCATGAGCAATGTCGAAACCATCTGCACCACCGACGACCCGGTGGATACGCTGGAGTATCACCAGAAGCTGCTGGCGGACAAGTCCTTCAAGACGAACGTGCTGCCCGCATGGCGCCCTGACAAGGCAGTCAACATCGAGAAGCCGGACTTCATGGCGTACATCGCCAAGCTGGAAAAGGCGGCGGAGATGGAAATCCACACCTTCGCGGACTTGAAGGCGGCGCTGGAAAAGCGCATGGCGTACTTCCATGAGAACAACTGCCGTCTGTCTGACCACGGCCTGAATTATGTGGTCTATGAGCCGGCGGATGATGCCGCGATTGAAGCCATCTTCGCCAAGAAGGCGGCGGGCGAGACGCTGACGGACACCGAAGTCGCGCAGTTCAAGACCGCGATGCTGCTCTTCTGCGCCGCGCAGTACAAGAA
>ENA-OZET01000273-OZET01000273.1-human-gut-metagenome-genome-assembly--contig:-NODE-273-length-13360-cov-6.355881_pt1 | contig 13360 bp, 9 predicted proteins | sample MGYA00244610_ERZ653618 | MGnify/ENA primary metagenome ERZ653618 (study PRJEB26926, sample SAMN06165091) | human gut metagenome | biome: ENVO:00009003; feature: ENVO:2100002; material: ENVO:00002003...
CGCAGGCACTGCATGCCGATTCGCAGGAAAAGGAAAGCAACGTCCAGCATATAGAAGAGGCACAAGTAAATCAAGTTTCATCCAGCGACAAACCCATATTGCTGGTAGTGGAAGACAATCCGGACATCTGCGACTATATAGCCGAATCCTTCTCCGACCACTTTGAAGTAAAGACTGCCGCCAACGGAAAGCTGGGCAAGGAAAGCGCCCTGAAAGAAATACCTGACATCATCGTCAGTGACATTATGATGCCGGTAATGGACGGAAACGAGATGTGCCGTGAGCTGAAAAAAGACGTGCGCACCAGCCACATACCCATTATACTGCTGACAGCCAAAGACTCGCTGCGCAACAAAGAGGAAGGCTACCAGGTAGGTGCCGACTCCTACCTCACCAAACCGTTCAGCGCCAGCCTGCTGCATAGCCGTATAGAAAACCTGCTCCAGTCGCGGCGCAACCTGGCAAACCATTTCAGCGCCAATGCCGCCATAAGCAATAAAGCGGCTGTCATTACAGAATCGCTCAACAAGCTGGACAACGAGTTTATCCACAAGATAAACCAGCTGATAGAGGAACGGCTTTCTTCAGACAAAATAGACATCAGCTATCTTTCGGATAAAATGTGCATGAGCAATTCCACCCTCTACCGCAAGATGAAAGCGCTTACCGGACTTTCCACCAACGAATATGTCCGCAAGATAAGGATGAAACACGCCGAGTTATACCTGCTGGAAGGCAAATACAACATTTCGGAAATAGCATTCAAGGTAGGTATAAACAATCTGTTCTACTTCCGGCAATGCTTCAAGGAAGAATTCGGCTGCATACCTTCGGAATATCTGAAGAGATTAAAAGAGACCGGAGAGAAATAAGAGACAAACAGCCCCTTCCTATTAGTCGGAATGCGGACAGCTATTTCAGCTCCAGCTCCATCTTCTTTATCTTTTCCAGCGTATTGCCTGCTTCCATGGAGGGGAATACCTGAAGCACGCGTTGCAGGTATGCCTTAGCCTTGCCGTAGCTATTGGTGAACACGTCTGACAATCCGTTGCGATAGCGTGCATACTGCATCCTTGTGGGGGAAGTTATCTTTTTATAGTCTTCTTCGAGCTTCTTCTTATCCTTCTCGGCTTGGAGATAATAATAATTCCCCAAGAAGATATTGGCTTGGAGATTGTCGGCATCCAGCATCAATACCTTTTCATAGGTTTTCAAGGCATCTTTCTCCTTTCCCCGCATCATCTCCATTTCGGCACAAGAGACAAGTGCAGGTACGTCTTCGGGATGACGCTGCAAGAACTCCTTATAGAAGAGGTAGGCTTTATCGTAATTCCGCATTTCCTTGTAGTGCACAGCCAGCACATCCGCAAGACGGGGAGCCACCTCACTGCTCTTGTCCACATTGGTCCAGTAGAACATTTCCGTCCTATCCTCACCGGCATTTGCCGCCTGGCGAAACAAACTCACCGCATAGTCATCTTTACCCTCGGAAAGTGCATCGGACACTTTCGAAAGCAACTCATCTGCCGACTGTCCCCAGACAGACAGCGGACACATCAAGAACAAGGAGAAAAGCAACGTTAAGGTTTTCATTTTTAGTGTATATATATAGTTTAACAGCCCAATCAGTCTCATAGAAATCTACCTACAAAACTACGCATTTTTACGGCAACCATCAATAGTTGAAAGTAGAAAAATAGTTAACTTTGCCGACCTTAATGAATTAAATAATATAAATGAAGCCCAGAGACAGACAAATACTGCAAATAGCCTTACCTTCCATCGTATCGAACATCACCGTGCCGCTGCTCGGCCTGATTGATGTAGCCATCGTCGGCCATCTGGGTTCGCCCGCCTACATAGGCGCCATTGCCGTGGGTGGCATGCTGTTCAATATCATCTACTGGATATTCGGCTTTCTGAGGATGGGTACCAGCGGAATGACCTCGCAAGCATTCGGTAAGCGGGATTTGCCGGAGGTGGTCCGCCTACTGTTGCGTTCCGTGGGCATAGGCCTGGCAGTCGCATTCTGTCTCATCCTGCTGCAAACGCCTATCAGGCAGGGAGCCTTCCTTCTCATCCATCCCACGGATGAAGTCAGAGAAATGGCAACGCTCTATTTCCATATCTGCATCTGGGGTGCACCTGCCATGCTGGGGCTATACGGACTGACGGGATGGTTCATCGGCATGCAGAATTCGCGTATCCCCATGTATATAGCCATCACACAGAATGTGGTCAATATCATTGCTAGCCTCGGACTGGTTTATCTATGTGGGATGAAAGTAGAAGGAGTAGCTTTGGGGACGTTGATTGCCCAATATGCCGGCTTCCTGATGGGCATTGCCCTTTGGATGCACAACTACGGCAGGCTGAAAAGATTGTGGGAAATTAAAAATTATAAATTAAAAATTAAAGGGGGAGAAGAGGCAGGTATCTGGGAGAAAGAGGCGATGTTCCGGTTTTTCCAAGTGAATAGGGATATTTTTCTGCGTACCCTTTGCCTGGTGGCAGTCACGTTGTTCTTCACTTCGGCGGGAGCTTCGCAGGGAGAGATTATTCTGGCGGTCAACACGCTGCTGATGCAGCTCTTCACCTTATTCTCGTATGTAATGGACGGCTTTGCCTACGCTGGCGAAGCCTTAAGCGGCAGATACATAGGCGCACGCAACCGGGAAGCCTTTACAGACACCGTCCGGCACCTCTTCGGATGGGGAGCGGTGATGGCGGTTCTCTTTACATTGGTTTATGCGCTGGGAGGCAATGCCTTCCTCGGACTATTGACGGATGACAAAGAAGTGATAGCTGTTGCCGACACCTATTTTTATTGGGCGCTTGCCGTGCCCGCCGTCGGGATAGCCGCCTTCATCTGGGACGGCATCTTCATCGGTGCCACCGCCACGCGAGGAATGCTCCTCTCCATGGCAGCGGCAGCTGTCAGCTTTTTTATCTTATATTATGGGCTGCATCCCGTCCTGGCAAACCATGCTCTATGGCTTGCCTTCCTCACTTACCTGCTGATGCGGGGAGTGGTGCAGACAGGCTTGAGCCGGGAAGTCATCCGACGGGCATTTCCCAGCAAGAAGGAACCTGCTTGGCGTTAGGGGTAGGCTATGAACAATTTCAAGGGAAAAAGCATTATCTTTGTATCGCTATGACTGATATAAAATATGGATTCCACCCTCCAGAACAAGGCGTCAGGTAGCCAGTATACGGTGCCAAACAAGTTTCAACTTTTGGCACCATCGGTTTCAATGCGAGAAACCGACGGTTTCAAGTAGTGAAACCAACGGTATCTCGGAATAAGACTGACGGTATTTGCATTTGGAACCAAGTCACTCATAGCAAGAGTAATGACTTATACAAAATTGTTATGGCAGAAAAGAATATAGTTCAAGAGACATTTCCCGTATTGGGAATGAGTTGCACCTCATGCTCCGCACGGGTAGAAAAGACGCTGAACCATCAGTCAGGTGTCAAGAAAGCGGTCGTAAACTACGCTTCGGCAACGGCAACCGTGGAATATGACCCTACGAGCTGTTCTTCCGAGGCTTTGCAGCAGGCTGTGCAGGCGGCCGGATATGACTTGTTGATAAACCAGGACGGCAACACGCTCGAAGAGGCGGAAGAGGCCCACAACAAGAAATTCAGCGTATTGAAATTCCGCACAACCTGGGCCATCATCTTGTCTATGCCCGTTGTCATCATAGGCATGTTCTTCATGGATATGCCCCATGCCAATCCCATCATGTGGGCGTTGTCCACTCCCGTCGTATTCTGGCTGGGGCGGGGATTCTTCACCAGCGCCTGGAAACAATTGCAGCATGGCAGCGCCAATATGGACACACTGGTAGCCATCAGTACGGGGACCGCCTATCTGTTCAGCCTGTTCAACATGCTATTTCCGGACTTCTGGCTATCCAGAGGCATCCATCCGCATGTATATTTTGAGGCGGCAAGTGTCATCATAGCCTTTATCCTGCTGGGCCGCCTGCTGGAAGAAAAAGCGAAAGGAAACACCTCAACCGCCATCAAGAAACTGATGGGGCTCCAACCCAAGACTGTGACCATCATTGTGAATGAAGGACACGCTGTCCCTCACTCTTCCTTTGAGCGCGTTATCCCTATCGAGCAGATTCGCCCCGGAGACATCGTCCTGGTGAAGCCCGGAGAACGGATTGCCGTGGATGGCATCGTGACGGAAGGTAGCTCCTACGTAGACGAAAGTATGCTGAGCGGCGAACCGGTAGCAGTATCCAAGCACAAAGACGCCAAGGTCTTTGCAGGTACCATCAACCAGAAGGGAAGTTTCCGCTTCCGGGCAGAGAAAATCGGCACGGATACACTGCTGGCGAAGATTATACACATGGTGCAGGACGCGCAAGGAAGCAAGGCACCGGTGCAGCAGCTGGTGGACAAGATAGCCGGGATATTCGTGCCTACCATTATAGGCATCGCAGTGCTTGCCTTCATCGCATGGATGCTACTGGACGGAACCGGCGGATTCACCCACGGATTGCTGGCATTTGTCACGGTGGTCATCATCGCCTGCCCGTGTGCACTGGGACTGGCTACTCCTACCGCCATCATGGTAGGCATCGGCAAGGGCGCCGAAAGGGGCATTCTGATAAAAGATGCCGAAAGCCTGGAGATTGCCAAGAAGATAGACACCGTGGTACTCGACAAGACCGGAACGGTGACTGAAGGAAAACCGGTAGTCAGCAAGCTGATATGGAATACGCAGGCAATGACGCCCGGTACTGGCGCCACTGCAGGCAATGCGCTGTCGGACATTTTCTATAGTCTGGAGAAGCTCTCGGAACATCCGTTGGCAGAAGCCGTGGTGAACCACCTCAAGGAGTCGGCCTCCATAGACATTCAAGACTTTGAAAGCATCACCGGAAAAGGCGTGAAAGGACGGGCACAAGGCCGGACCTACCTCGCCGGGAACCGGAAACTGCTGGAAGAAAACCATATCGCCATCCCCCCCTCCCTGCAGGAAGAGGCAACCCGACTGACATCGGAAGCACAGACCGTCATCTGGTTTGCCGATGAAGAAAACGTGCTGGCAATAGCCGGAATTACAGACCGGATAAAAGAAACTTCCATCCGCGCTGTCAGCGAGCTGCGCGCCGCCGGCATCGAAGTCCACATGCTGACCGGAGACAATGAGGCCACCGCCCGTGAGATTGCCCGCAAAGCAGGCATCGCCCACTACCAGGCCAGTGTATTGCCGCAGGACAAGGCTGCCTTCGTCAGCCGGTTGCAGGCAGAAGGCCGGAAGGTTGCCATGGTGGGCGACGGCATCAACGACAGCGCCGCCCTTGCCCAAGCCGACTTAAGCATCGCCATGGGTGGAGGCAGCGACATCGCCATGGATGTAGCCAAAATGACCATCATCTCTTCCGACCTGGCTAAGATACCGGAAGCTCTCTGTCTGTCGCGTCTCACCGTCCGGACCATCCGGCAGAATCTCTTCTGGGCATTTATATATAATATAATAGGTGTACCCATTGCGGCCGGAATACTCTATCCCATCAACGGCTTCCTGCTGAATCCGATGATAGCCGGTGCGGCCATGGCATTCAGCAGTGTCAGTGTGGTGAGCAACAGCCTGCTGCTGAAACGGAAAAGAATACATGAAGGAGAAGAAAACAAAGAAGTTGAACCGCCAACAGAAACAATCATGAAGAAAGAATTCAAAGTAGAAGGCATGATGTGCAACCATTGCCGCATGCATGTAGAGAAAGCATTGAACAGTATGGAAGGCATACACGCCACCGTAACCCTGAACCCTCCGGTAGCCACCGTAGAGTTTTCGGACGGTGAAAAGACGCTCGAAGAACTGCAGAAAGTAGTGACGAAAGAAGCCGGCGACTACACACTGAAGGCATAAGTGTAGAATTCATACGGTTTTCATACAGAAAAGAAGGAGGAAATCAAAGTAAATATCTACCTTTGCGCGCTAATTTACAGATAAAGATATGAACGCAAAAGCCAAAGGATATATTTTAGGTTCCATCGCCGCAGCCTCCTACGGCATGAATCCACTGTTTGCCCTCCCGTTGTACAAGGCCGGCATGGACCCGGACTCGGTACTTTTTTTCAGATACCTCTTCGCCATCCCGTTGCTGGGCATTATGATAAAGGCGAGAGGGCGGTCATTCAAGATACAGCGGAAAGAAACATTTCCGCTCATCATCATGGGATTGCTCGTGGCCCTCTCCTCACTGACGCTTTTCCTGAGCTATAACTACATGGCCGCCGGCATAGCGTCTACACTGCTGTTCGTCTATCCCATCATGGTGGCGCTTATTATGGCCATGGTTTTCAAAGAGAAGCTGGCACTGCAAACCATCGTCTGCATGCTGCTTGCACTGGGAGGTATCGGACTGCTCTACAAGAGCGAGGACGGCAGCACACTGAGCCTGATAGGGACACTGCTGGTTTTCGCGTCTTCCCTTTCCTATGCCATATACATCGTGGGCATCAACCAGACATCGTTGAAAAATGTGGCTACGCTTAAAGTCACCTTCTATGTCCTTCTCTTCGGCCTATCGCTTTTTGTGGCACGCCTGCTCTATTCCGGCGTACTGAACACACCGGACCAGTGGTATCTGTGGGCCAATCTGCTTGCACTGGCTGTCTTCCCCACCGCCATATCCTTCCTCTGCACTACCGGTGCCATCCAATATATCGGCTCCACCCCGACCGCCATTCTCGGCGCATTGGAGCCCGTGACAGCCATCTTCTTCGGAATAGCCGTCTTTGGAGAAAGCCTGACAGTCAGAGAAAGCTTCGGACTGGTGATGATTATCGTAGCCGTAACGTTCGTCATCGCAGGAGGCAATATTACAAGCCAACTGGTCCGTTTCAGGAAACTGTTCCCAAGACTCCCGATAAGAAGCAAGAAAAGAAACTAATCCTATAAAACCATCACCAACCATGAAGAAAAGTCTCTACCTGCTTTTACTGCTGTTGTTTCCTATCGGGCTGCAGGCTCAGTCCGAGGTTATAGTACTCCACCCGGATGAAGGCAAAGCCGAAGTGAACGAAGCCGAATACACCAGAATTTTCCTGGCAGGCACCATCGACATGGGCAAAAGCATAGACTGGCAAAAGGCAACCTGCGACTGGTTCCGCGCACGCCCCCAAGGTAAATACATCCTATACAATCCCCGAAGGGACAAGGGACTCAGCGGCGAAATGTCCGACTTTGAACATCAAGTGAACTGGGAACTGGAACATCTGGAAAAAGCCGACCTGATAATCATGAATATCCTGGCAAGCAGCAAGTCCCCCATCACCCTGCTGGAGATGGGACTGCACATGCGTTCGGGTAAACTGCACGTTATCTGTGAACCCGGTTTCTACCGCTACGACAATGTGCGGATTACTTGCAACCGCTATGGCGTTCCGTTATATCACAGCATGGACGAGTTCCTAAAGACTGTGCGTTAGGCAACTATCCTACCACATTCTGCTGCACTTTTCAGTTTAATTCTTTATCTTTGCTGCAAAGCAATGTAACAAAACTATATATTATGGCAACCTATAAAAGAATCTTATTGAAACTCAGCGGCGAGAGCCTGATGGGTGAAAAGCAATACGGCATCGACGAGAAACGCCTTGCCGAGTACGCAGCTCAAATCAAAGAAATCCACGAATTGGGAGTACAAATAGGCATCGTGATAGGCGGTGGAAACATTTTCCGCGGATTGAGCGGTGCCAACAAAGGGTTCGACCGTGTGAAAGGCGACCAGATGGGAATGCTGGCAACCGTCATCAACAGCCTTGCACTCAGTTCGGCTCTGGTAGCTGCCGGCGTGAAGGCCCGCGTGCTGACTGCCGTACGTATGGAACCCATCGGTGAATTCTACAATAAATGGCGTGCCATCGAATGTATGGAAGCAGGCGAAGTAGTCATCATGTCCGCCGGTACAGGCAATCCGTTCTTCACTACCGATACCGGTTCCAGTCTGCGCGGCATCGAGATTGAGGCGGATGTCATGCTGAAAGGTACCCGTGTGGACGGCATCTACACCGCCGACCCGGAGAAGGACCCGACAGCCACGAAGTTCCACGACATCACCTACGACGAAGTGCTGAAGCGCGGTTTAAAAGTGATGGACCTCACTGCCACCTGCATGTGCAAAGAGAATAACCTGCCCATCATCGTTTTTGACATGGACACAGTGGGTAATCTGAAAAAAGTGATGCAAGGAGAAGAAATCGGTACACTGGTGCACAATTGAATGGAAAATGGAGAATAAAAAATGAATGTTATTTAATTCTTAATTCTCAATTTTCAATTTAATAATTATATTTGCAAAGTTTCAAATCAAAGCTATTTCAAAACGAAAATAATATGAGAGACGTAAAAGACATCTTAGACGAAGCGCAAGAAAGTATGGACATGGCCATCATGTATCTGGACGAGGCACTGGCTCATATCCGCGCCGGAAAAGCCGATATCCGTTTGCTGGACGGTATCCGTGTGGATTCTTATGGAAGTATGGTTCCTATCAACAATGTGGCAGCCGTAACCACTCCGGACGCACGCAGCATTGCCATCAAGCCATGGGATAAGAGCATGTTCCGCGTCATTGAAAAGGCCATCATTGACTCCAGTCTCGGCATCATGCCCGAAAACAATGGTGAGATTATCCGTATCGGCATCCCGCCACTGACGGAAGAACGCCGTAAACAACTTGCCAAACAGTGTAAGGGAGAAGGAGAAACTGCCAAGGTAAGTGTACGTAATGCACGCCGTGATGCCATCGACGCCTTGAAGAAATCCGTAAAGGACGGACTGGCCGAAGACGCCCAGAAAGGCGGTGAAGAAAAGCTGCAGAAGATTCACGACAAGTTCATCAAGCAGATTGATGACATGCTGGCTGCAAAGGATAAAGAAATCATGACCGTTTAATTAAGTTGAAAACGGAAAATGGAAAGTTGAAAATAAACCGATATACCAAGTATAGAAGCCTTTCAACCTTCCATTTTCAACTTTCAACTTTCAACTTTCAATTATTTTGAGGGGACTCGTTATAAAAAACACCGGAAGTTGGTACTTGGTACGGACTGACGACGGAAGGGAGATTGAATGTAAAATCAAAGGGAACTTCCGGCTGAAAGGCATACGAAGCACTAATCCCGTGGCTGTAGGCGATTATGTGAACATCATACTGAACCAAGAAGGTACGGCCTTTATCAGCGAGATAGAGGACCGGAAGAATTACATCATCCGCCGCGCCTCCAACCTTTCCAAGCAATCGCACATTCTTGCTGCCAACCTCGACCAGTGCATGCTCATAGTGACGGTGAACTATCCCGAGACCTCCACTACCTTTATAGACCGTTTTCTCGCCTCTGCCGAGGCATACCGTGTTCCCGTCAAGATTATATTCAACAAAGTGGATGCCTACAATGAAGAGGAACTGCACTATCTGGACAGTCTCATCAACCTTTACACCACCATCGGCTATCCTTGTTTCAAGGTTTCTGCCAGAAAAGGGGAAGGCATCGACACTATCGAGAAAGAACTCAAAGGACGCATAACCCTCTTTTCCGGACATTCCGGAGTAGGGAAATCGACACTCATCAAGGCAATACTGCCCGATATAGAGATTAAAACCGGAGAGATATCCGCCTATCATAATAAAGGTATGCACACCACTACCTTCTCAGAAATGTTCCCGGTTCCGGGCAACGGATATATCATTGACACTCCGGGCATCAAAGGTTTCGGAACATTCGATATGGAAGAAGAAGAGATAGGCCACTACTTCCCGGAAATATTCAAGGTATCTGCCGACTGCCGTTACGGCAACTGTACCCACCGCCACGAACCCGGATGCGCTGTACGCGAGGCTGTCGAGAAGCACTATATCAGCGAATCCCGTTACGCTTCTTATCTGAACATGCTGGAGGACAAGGAGGAGGGAAAATACCGGGCTGCTTACTGATTTGTCATTTTATCACCTTTCCAATCCATATTCTTACACTTTTTAACTCTTTATCTTTTAAACTATTCTCTTTTCCCGTAGTCTAATCTAAGGCTGATTTTATTACTACTAATACTACAACATGAATAAGAGAGTTAAATGGGGCATCATTATCGTGATTGGTGCCGGACTGATTGGAGGAGGAATCTACTCCCAATTACCTAAAGAGAATGAAGAATTAGCCGCTGCAGACAAGGTGATGACCGGTCAACGTAGCGGTAAGAAAATTCTAAACGTAAACGCAAAAATAATCAAACCGCAACTGCTGAAGGATGAAATACAAATCAGCGGCAGCCTGCTGCCGGATGAGGAAGTGGACCTTTCTTTCGAGACATCTGGCAAAATCATAGAGATAAATTTTGAAGAAGGCAGCTTCGTCAAGAAAGGACAATTACTTGCCAAAGTTAATGACCGGCCGCTGCAAGCACAATTGCAACGCCTCGTCTCCCAATTAAAGTTGGCAGAAGACCGCGTGTTTCGCCAGAACGCCCTGCTGGAAAGGGATGCGGTCAGTAAAGAAGCCTACGAACAAGTAAAGACCGAGCTGGCCACCCTGAATGCCGACATTGACCTGATAGAATCGAACATCGCACAAACTGAGCTGCGTGCTCCTTTCGACGGTGTCATCGGTCTGCGCCAAGTCAGTGTGGGTACTTACGCTTCCCCTACAACCATTGTAGCCAAACTCACCAAGATTTCGCCGTTGAAGGTGGAATTTGCCGTACCCGAGCGGTATGCCAATGACGTAAAGACCGGCGCCGGACTGGACTTCACTCTCGAAGGAAAGCTAAATACCTTCCACGCCACGGTTTATGCACGCGAATCAAAGATAGACCCTACTACCCATACCCTGACAATCCGTGCACTTTATCCCAATGCCAACGGAGCTGTGCTTCCGGGCCGCTATGCCAGCATCAAGCTGAACAAGGATGAAATTCAGGACGCCCTTGCCGTACCGTCCGAAGCCATTGTACCGGAAATGGGAAAAGACAAGATATTCCTCTATAAGTCGGGAAAAGCCCAGCCGGTAGAGATTACTACGGGAATCCGTACGGAAGCGGAAGTACAAGTATTGCAAGGCTTGCAGGCAGGAGATACCATCATCACCTCGGGAACCCTGCAACTCCGTACCGGACTACCGGTAACACTGGACAATATCAATTGACAACTGTCAATTATCAACCGTTAATTATCAATTGTAAAGAATGAATATATCCGAATTAAGTATACGGCGACCGGTACTCTCGACAGTACTTACCCTGATAATCCTGCTGTTTGGCTTCATCGGCTACAATTATCTGGGTGTACGCGAGTACCCGTCTGTAGACAATCCTATCATATCAGTATCCTGCTCCTATCCGGGTGCCAACGCCGATGTCATCGAGAACCAGATAACGGAGCCTCTGGAGCAGAACATCAACGGTATTCCCGGCATACGCTCCCTCTCCAGTGTCAGCCAGCAAGGCTCATCACGCATTACAGTAGAGTTTGAGCTTTCCGTTGACCTGGAAACCGCCGCCAACGACGTACGTGATAAAGTGTCGCGTGCACAGCGCTATCTGCCTCGTGACTGTGACCCTCCTACCGTATCAAAAGCCGATGCGGACGCCACCCCTATCCTGATGGTTGCCCTCCAAAGTGACAAACGTTCCCTACTGGAGCTCAGTGAAATAGCCGACCTGACTGTCAAGGAGCAGCTTCAGACTATTTCAGATGTAAGTAGTGTAAGTATCTGGGGAGAAAAGCGCTATTCCATGCGGCTTTGGCTGGACCCCATCAAGATGTCCGGCTATGGAATCACTCCTCTGGATGTAAAGAATGCGGTGGACAACGAAAACGTAGAGCTCCCTTCCGGAAGTATCGAAGGAAACACTACCGAGCTCACCATCCGTACGTTGGGTCTGATGCATACAGCCGAAGAGTTCAACAATCTTATCCTGAAGGAAGACGGTAACCGTATTGTCCGCTTCAGCGACATTGGACGTGCCGAACTGGGACCAGCCGACATCAAAAGTTATATGAAAATGAACGGTGTGCCCATGGTAGGTGTCGTAGTAATTCCGCAGCCGGGTGCCAACCACATTGAAATAGCCAACGCCGTATATGACCGCATGGAAAAGATGAAGAAAGACCTTCCCGAAGATGTTCATTACAACTACGGTTTTGACAATACCAAGTTTATCCGCGCTTCTATCGACGAGGTGAAGCAGACGGTGTATGAGGCCTTTGTACTGGTTATCATCATCATTTTCCTCTTCTTGCGCGATTGGCGTGTGACGCTTGTGCCATGTATTGTAATCCCCGTTTCGCTGATTGGAGCTTTCTTCGTCATGTATCTGGCCGGTTTCTCCATCAATGTGCTCTCCATGCTTGCCGTGGTGCTTGCCGTGGGCTTGGTGGTGGACGACGCCATCGTGATGACGGAGAACATTTATGTCCGCATCGAGAAAGGGATGCCACCGAAAGAAGCCGGCATAGAAGGAGCCAAGGAGATTTTCTTTGCCGTCATCTCCACTACCATTACGCTGGTGGCGGTATTCTTCCCTATTGTATTCATGGACGGTACGACAGGACGACTGTTCCGCGAATTCAGTATCGTGGTCTCCGGTTCGGTGATTATCTCCTCCTTCGCCGCATTGACTTTTACGCCGATGCTTGCCACCAAACTTTTAATCAAAAGGGAACAGCAGAGCTGGTTCTATCGCAAGACCGAACCTTTCTTCGATGGAATGAACCGGGTATACGGACGCTCGCTGGAGGCTTTTCTAAAAAAGAGAATTATTGCCATTCCGTTTATTATTCTTACGCTGATACTCATCGGATTCCTGTGGAACTACATTCCTTCGGAAATGGCTCCGCTCGAAGACCGCTCTCAAATCAACATCATGACCAAGGCGGCAGAAGGTGCCAGCTACGAATACATCCGCGACTATACGGAAGACATCAATGCACTGGTCGACTCGCTGGTGCCCGATGCAGCAGCAGTCACTGCCCGTGTATCGAGCGGTAGCGGAAACATCAGTGTCATACTGAAAGACATCAAAGACCGCGACTACACCCAGATGGAAGTAGCCGAGAAAATCTCGAAAGCCATCAAGAGCAAGACCAAAGCACGTGCATTTGTACGTCAGCAGTCTTCTTTTGGCGGACGCCGCAGCAGCATGCCTATCCAGTATGTATTGCAGGCTGTCAGTCTTGAAAAACTGGAAAAGGTATTGCCTGAGTTCCTGAACCGCGTATACGACAATCCGGTGTTCCAGATGGCCGATGTAGACTTGAAATTCAGTAGTCCGGAAGTACGTGTCCACATCAACCTGTCTCTTATACACATCTGACGCTGCCGACGAATAGAG
>ENA-OZET01000306-OZET01000306.1-human-gut-metagenome-genome-assembly--contig:-NODE-306-length-12582-cov-8.181049_pt1 | contig 12582 bp, 8 predicted proteins | sample MGYA00244610_ERZ653618 | MGnify/ENA primary metagenome ERZ653618 (study PRJEB26926, sample SAMN06165091) | human gut metagenome | biome: ENVO:00009003; feature: ENVO:2100002; material: ENVO:00002003...
ATGTGTATAAGAGACAGCTCTTTCAGTGCGTGATACGTCTGATATTCCTCGCTCTGGCGGATTTCCTGCGCCAAGCGGTGTGCCGTAGCATGTTCCATAACAGCATGTCCATCCTTTCGATACGCTATCCGTAAATAGAAACGTTTCTGTCCGCTTGATTCATCCCAATTTCCCACGAAAAAGGGAGAAACGCATGTTGCAGCGTTCCTCCCTATTGTATCAGATGTGCGCCCCCATGTCAAACGTCAAGGATAATGGGCAGAATCATCGGGTTGCGCTTGATTTTCTCGAAGATGAAGCGGTGCAGTTCATCCTTGATGCGGTTCTTGAGCGCCGGCCAGTCCTCGCCCGCCAGCGACGACTGCGCCAGAATCTGCCGCACGACATCGCGCGTGTTCTCGATAATATCCTCATTTTCGCGGACATAGATGAAGCCGCGGCTGATGATGTCCGGGCCGGAGACAAGGCGCTGATCGTCGCGGTTAATCGCCATCACGACGATAATCAGACCGTCCTGACTGAGGTGCTTGCGGTCGCGCAGGACGACGTTGCCCACGTCGCCGATGCCCAGACCGTCCACCAGCACCGCGCCGGTCGGAATCTGCTCCGCCAGATACAGCCCTTCCTGATTCATCTCCACCACTTGCCCTGTTTCGGGAATCACGATGTCGGTGGAGTTCATGCCCATCGACTCCGCCAGCACCGCGTGCTGCCACAGCATACGGTATTCGCCGTGGACGGGGATGAAGTACTTCGGCTTCACCAGCGCGTGCATGAGCTTGAGTTCTTCCTGACAGGCGTGGCCGGAGACGTGCACCTCCGCCAGTGCCTTGTAGATGACGTTCGCGCCGCAGCGGTACAGCTGGTCGATAACGCGGCTGATGCTCTTCTCGTTGCCGGGAATGGGCGTGGCGGAGATAATCACCGTGTCGCTCTGCCGGATTTGCAGCTTGCGGTGCTCGCTGTACGCCATGCGCGTCAAGCCTGCCATCGGCTCGCCCTGACTGCCCGTCGTCATCACCAGAATCTCGCTGTCCGGGTACTGGTCAAGCGCGTCCGCCTCGATGATGGCTTCCGGCGGAATCCGCAGTTCGCCAATCTGCATCGCCACGCGGCTGACGTTGACCATGCTGCGCCCGATGAAGCAGACACGGCGGCCGTAGCGCATGGCGTTGTCAATGACCATCTGCATACGGTGGATGTTCGACGCGAACATGGCGACAATCACACGCCCCTGCGCGTCGCGGAACATGTTCTCGAACGTCACGCCGATCTTCTTTTCGGAGATGGTGTGACCGGGGCGCTCGACGTTGGTGGATTCGCACAGCATCGCCAGCACGCCGCGCTCGCCCAGCTCGGCGAAGGACGCAAGGTCGGTGATATGCCCATCGACGGGCGTGTAGTCAATTTTGAAGTCGCCGGTGACGACGACCGTACCCGCCGGGCAGGTGAGCGCAATGGCGCACGCCCCCGCGATGGAGTGGCTGACGTGGATGAACTTCGCCGTGAAGTTCTTGCCCAGCCGCACCTCGTCGCGCGGCTGCACCACCTGCATCGGGATGCCCTGAATGCGGTGCTCCTTGAGCTTCAAGTCCACCAGCGCCAGCGTCAATTTCGTTCCGTAGAGCGGCGCGGGCACTTGGCGCAGGATGTACGGCGTCGCGCCGATGTGGTCCTCGTGTCCGTGGGTAAAGAGGTATCCGCGCACGTTGCGCTTCTTCTCCACCAGATAGGACACATCCGGAATGACCAGATCGACGCCCAGCATATCCTCTTTGGGGAAAATGCTGCCGCAGTCAACCACCACAATGTCATCCTCATATTCAAAAACTGTCATGTTCTTGCCGATTTCATCCACACCGCCAAGGCTGACAATCCGCAGGCGGCTTGCCGGCTGCGCTGCTTTCGTTCTCGGGGTCATACCATCACTCTCTTTCAAACGTTTTCGTTCCTTCTCTTTCACATACTTCCATCACGGAAGTAAAAAAGCCATTTTTGCGGAAAACTGCTGCTGGACACGGCAAGCCTGCGTTTCGCCGAACCCCATCAGCATTATTTCCATGCCGGGAAAAAACGCATTTTATCCGTTGCGCCTTTGCAGCCGAAAAATGCCCGCGCAGGACTGCCCTGCCGCGTCCGCTTTCGCAGCCTTTCCCCGTCGTTTGCCAAACGCTGCCGATTCCATCACCGCAGGACGGGCATTGCAAGCCCTCCACCGGCGACTTCCTTTTCTTCATTCCACAATTCCGACTTCCCCAGCATCATCATTCCGGAATGGCGGCGTTTGATTGCGGTCTGTTTTGCAACGCACAGACCCCTCGTTCATATAGTATAGCACACATTCAAAAAAAAATCCACCGGAATTTAGCCGAAATTCAGGCTCAAATTTGGTGGATTTGCAAGGAAAGTATGAATTTTTCGTGTACAAGGGAGGCGCCAGAGGCTCTGCCTCTGGACTCCGGCAGGGCTCTGCCCTGCACCCGCGAAGGGTCTTCGACCCTCTCGACACCCTTCTCGCGATTGGGTTGAGCGCAACTGCATAGTGTGCCCGCGTGTTGATGCAGGATTTCGCCTCTGCGGAGGCGACCAGAGGGCTTTGCGGTCGCCCTCTGGACTGCTTCGCGTCCCCATTTAAGTTTATTGATTGTTATTGCGGCTTTTTTTAGTTAGTGTGCTATTCGTTCACCAACCCACGGCATAAACCAACCACAAATAACCCCAAAAGCAGTGGCGCCGAAGGTTTCCAAAGGGCGATCGCAGACTTCGTCTGTTTTCATTGCCCTTTGGTGCGCCCGCAGGCGCATTCCCCCTGCAACAAAAATCAACAGCTCACATCAGAAAAGCCAATTCACACAACGCAAAAGTGTTCCCATGCTGTCACTCATACAGCGGGAAATTCTTCATAAAGGCTTCCACCTCCGCCTTCACAGACGGAACAGCATTTTCCCCTTCCCGAACGACGCGCGCAATCCACTTTGCGACCTTCGCCATGTCCGCTTCCTTGAAGCCGCGGCTCGTCACTGCCGGCGTGCCCACGCGAACGCCGCTGGTCACAAACGGTGAGCGCGTCTCGTTCGGCACGGTGTTCTTGTTCACCGTGATGTTCGCTTCTTCCAGCAGCGTCTCCAGCAGCTTGCCCGTCATCTCCGTGCCGGAAAAATCAAGCAGCAGCAGATGGTTGTCCGTGCCGTCCGACACCATCTTGATGCCTTCCGCCCGGAACGCGGCTTCCAGCGCCTTCGCGTTCTTGATAATCTGCGCCTGATAGTCCTTGAATTCCGGCTTCAGCGCCTCGCCGAAGCAGACCGCCTTGCCCGCAATAACGTGCATCAGCGGGCCACCCTGCGTGCCGGGGAAAATCGCCTTGTCAATCGCCTTGCCATACTGCTCGCGGCACATAATCATGCCGCCGCGCGGGCCGCGGAGCGTCTTGTGCGTCGTCGTCGTGACGAAATCAGCATACGGCACGGGCGACGGATGCTGCCCCGCCGCAACAAGCCCCGCAATGTGGGCGATATCCACCATCATCAGCGCGCCGACCTCGTCGCAGATGGCGCGAATCTTCTCGAAATCAATCGTGCGCGGGTACGCCGATGCGCCGGAGACAATCATCTTCGGCTTGCACTCCAGCGCCAGCGCGCGCATGGCGTCATAATCAATATAGCCCTGCGCATCCACGCCGTAAGGCACAAAATGGAAGTACTTGCCGGACAGGTTGACCGGGCTGCCGTGCGTGAGATGGCCGCCGTTTGACAGGCTCATGCCCATGACGGTATCGCCCGGCTGGAGCATGGCGAAGTACACCGCCGTATTCGCCTGCGCGCCGGAATGCGGCTGCACGTTGACGTACTCGCAGCCGAAAAGCTGCTTAGCGCGGTCACGGGCGAGGTTTTCCACCACATCCACGCATTCGCAGCCGCCGTAGTAGCGGTGCGCAGGATACCCTTCCGCGTACTTGTTCGTCAGGCACGAGCCCATCGCCGCCATCACCGCCGGGGATACGAAGTTCTCCGACGCAATCAGTTCAATATGCGAGCGCTGACGGTTCAGTTCCGCCTCAATCGCGTCCGCCACCTGCGGGTCTGCCTGTCGAATCACGTTCAGTTCCATCTCTGCATGACCTCCTTGCTTTTCCTATTATTATACCTTGCTTTCCGTTTTTGTACAGTCGGAATACACAATTTGTACAAAACACACGCAAAAAAGCTGCGAAGGAATGTTCTCCACTCCTTCGCAGCCCTTGCTGACTTTTTGCGCTTACAGCGTCTTCTTGAACCAGTCGATGGTATCCTGCACCAAGGTCTTCAGCACCGTGTCGTCATTGCTGAAGACGCAGAAGGTGTGATCCGCGCCGTCCAGCAGCAGCACTTCCGCATCCGGGGAATTCACCGCCGCATCCACAATCTTCTGCGCGGTTTCCGGCACCACGGTCGTGTCCGCCTTGCCGTTGATTGCCAGAAGCGGCACCTTGATCTTAGCAACTTCCGCCGGATAATCAATGCTCATCGCGCATTCATAGTAGGCAGGAGACTGCTTCAGCGGTTCACGCCAGTCATAGGTCACTTCGTAATAGCCGTTTTCCTTGGCAATTGCGTACTGTTCTGCCTCATTGCCCTTCTGATCGTAAGCGCCTGCCCACGTCAGCACAGAGGTGAACACCTCGTTGCGCGCAGCCGTCAGCAGCGCCAGACGGCCGCCCTGGCTCCAGCCCATCACACCCACATGATCCATGTCGATGGTGCCCAGCGTCTTGAGATATTCGTAGCACTTCATCGCGTCTTCCACACCCTTGTCATAGGTGAAGTCGATGTAATCGCTGGTGCTGTCGCCATTGCCGATGTAGTCGAAACGAATCGTCGCGATGCCTGCCTTCGCCATTGCCAGCGCGGCATAATCATAGGCATTGCCCGCTTCGTGGCGGGTAGAGCCATTGCCATGCAGCATAACAACAGCCGGGAACTTTTCCCCTTCCGCGCCAACAGGCACGGTCAGCGTTGCGGGAATCTGGTGATCGCCCGCGTCGATGGTGATGTTTTCTTCGGTATACTGCATTGCTTCTGCCGTATCCTCCGCCGCTGCCAGCGCGCAGCAGGCGATGCTCATTGCAAGAGCCAGAAACAAGGACAGGAACTTCCGCATAATTGTTATACCTCCCAAATTATTTGCGCTTCTGCGCGATGGTCAGTATAGCACACATACCGCACAGAAACAATAGTTTCGCGGCGTTTTTTGCTTTGTTTGCCATCCACCATTTCACAATCCCGCGCCGATAAAAAAGCAGGCTGCCATGAGAAGTCACTTTCCCATGCAGCCTGTCCATTGATATTCAAAATAGAAGATACCGCCGCTCAGACTGAGCAACCCCGCAGCACATCCGCCCAGCGCTTATTGCTGCTGCCTCTCGGCCCTGACAAGGTTCACACCGACAGATCGCACAGGACCCGGTCGTCATTGCAACGGCTTATGTAGTATAGCGGATTTTTGCCGCAAATGCAAGAGAACGTTCGTTCTTATCGTGATTTTTCCCGAAAAAAATACAGAAAAGATGCAAAAGCCCTTGACGGACGGGCAGAATTGTGGTAGCATATTGGATGCAAAAGTAATACCCCTTATCACGAGTGGCAGAGGGACGGGCCCAATGAAGCCACGGCAACCGGCACGCAGGTGCGTGGTGCCAATTCCCACAGTGCGCACACAGGCTCTATCCAGAGCAGCACTGACAGATAAGGACAATCGCTTCTGATTGATTCCCGGCTGCCTTGTGTGCAAGGACGCCGGGTTTTTTGCAGCTCTCAACCATCCCCTTATTGGCTTAGCTGAAAGGAGCTACAAAAATGCGGAAACTCTTTACCTCGGAATCGGTCACGGAAGGTCATCCGGACAAGCTGTGCGATCAGGTGTCTGACGCGGTGCTGGACGCGCTGCTCGCCCAAGACCCCATGAGCCGCGTCGCCTGCGAAACCTGCGCCACCACCGGCATGGTGATGGTGATGGGCGAAATCACCACGACGGCGAAGGTGGATATTCCCGCCATCGTGCGCGACGTTGTGCTGGACATCGGCTACAATGATTCCTCCCTCTGCTTTGACGGCAACACCTGCGCCGTGCTGACGAGCATCCACGCGCAAAGCCCCGATATCGCCATGGGCGTTGATGACGCGCTGGAAACCCGCACGCAGGATGCCAACGAAATTGGCGCGGGCGATCAGGGCATGATGTTCGGCTTCGCGTGCGACGAAACGCCGGAATACATGCCGACGGCGATTGCCTTCGCGCACCGCCTGACCCGCCGCCTGACTGAAGTGCGCAAGAACGGCACGCTGCCGTGGCTGCGGCCCGACGGCAAGGCGCAGGTGACCATTGCCTACGAGGACGGTCAGCCCGTGGCGGTGGATACCATCGTCATCTCCACCCAGCACAACCCCGAAATCGCCCACGCGGACATTTACGCGGCGATGATGGAGCACGTCATCCGCCCGGTGATTCCGGCGGAAATGCTGACGGCGGACACCCGCTATCTCATCAACCCGACCGGGCGCTTTGTCATCGGCGGGCCTGCGGGCGACTCCGGTCTGACCGGGCGCAAGATTATCGTTGATACCTACGGCGGCTATGCCCCGCACGGCGGCGGCGCGTTCTCCGGCAAAGACCCGACGAAGGTTGACCGCTCTGCTGCCTATGCGGCGCGCCACATTGCGAAGAGCATCGTCGCGGCGGGGCTGGCGAAGCGCTGTGAAATTCAGCTGGCGTATGCCATTGGCGTCGCGCGCCCGGTGAGCCTGTTCATCGACACAATGGGCACGGGCGTTGTTTCGGACGACAAGCTGGCAGCAGCGGTGGACAAGCTGTTCGACCTTCGTCCGAACGCCATCATTCAGCGGCTGAACCTGCGCCGCCCGATTTACCGCGCAAACTGCAACTACGGTCATTTCGGCAAGGCGGACATGCCGTGGGAGCAGCTGGATTATGTCAATGCGCTGCGGCGTGAGATTCTGGAATAATTGCATTCGCCTGATTTGACTTTTGAAGCCGTCTGTTTTCGCAAATGCGCGAAGGCAGGCGGTTTTCTTTGCGCTTTTTTCGTGATTTTTGCTTTCGATGTGACTTGTTTTTTCTGGTTGCAGAGGGTTTCGCGTCTGCGGACGCGACCAAAGGGCATGAAAACAAACGAAGTTTGCGGTCGCCCTTTGGAAACCTTCGTACTGCACTCCCATGTTTCTTGGTTTTTATCGTTGCTTAGGAGAACGAAAGGTGTACTAACTAAAAAAGCCGCGATAACTGCCAATATACTCAGATGCGGAAGGCGAAGGAGTCCAGAGGGCGAGCGCAAAGCCCTCTGGTCGCCACCGCAGTGGCGAAACCCTGCGCCGCACACAAAAGGGGTAATGAAAAATCATCCTTGATTTTCGCCATTTTTTGCGGAAAAAATGGATTTTTCCCTTGACAAGGGCTGCTTTTTGTATTATTCTTGTATACAAAGTGCAAACAAAATGCACTTTGCGTCCGCGGACGTGTTGACCAGAAAGGACACAAACGCGGCGGATTCTAAGCCACCCACAAGGAGTTGTTCGCTATGGCAGCCATCCCCTTCCAGCCCATGATGGAAAGCCGCCCGATTCGTGAAATCGCCTACGAAGTGCTCAAGCACGCCATTATCACCGGGGAAATTCCCGCTGGCGAGCGCATCGTCGAGACAGAATATGCCGACCGTCTGCACATCAGCCGCACGCCGCTGCGTGAAGCCCTGCGGAAGCTGGAGCGCGACGGGCTGGTGGAGTATGTACAGCGGCGCGGCGTGATCGTCCGCGCGTTCACGATTGCCGACGTGGAGGAAATCTACACCATCCGCAACGCGCTGGAAATGCTGACGCTGCCCGCAATTATCCAGAAAGCGACGGCGGATGATATTGCCGCCCTGCGCGACCGGCTGCACGAGATGGACGGCGTGATGGCAAGCCGCGATTTCGAGACGCTTTCCCCCATGGCGCGCGCCTTCCACCGCCAGATGACCGAAATCTGCGGGCAGAACCGCATTCTGCGCGTCATTGAGGGGCAGGACCAGTACATCACGCGCTTCTCGTCGATGGCGATTTCGCAGGAGAACCGCCTGCTGCAGGCGCACGAGGAGCATTACAAGCTGGTGGACTATATCGAGCAGCGCGATTTGGAGCATTTCCAGAAGCTGATGCACCGCCACATTGAGCGCAGCAAGGAGAAATGCCTCGAAGCGCTGAAAACCCAGCGCTATCTGCAAAAAATGTAATCAGGCAAAAGATGCACCGCCCACATACGTCGGTGCATCTTTTTGCAAGGAGCAATTATGAAGCATAATTTTCACACGCACACATCCCGCTGCCAGCACGCTGTCGGCACGGATGAAGCCTATGTCGAAGCCGCGCTGGACGCCGGGTTTGATGTGCTCGGCTTCGCTGACCACGCGCCCTTCCCGTTCGCAAACGGCTTCGTCAGCGGGATTCGGATGCCGCTTGACCAGCTGGCGGATTACATCCATTCCGTCCATGCGCTCCAGCAGCGCTACGCCGGGCAGCTTGAAATCCGCCTTGGCCTGGAGAGCGAGTACTTCCCGCGCTATCACGACCATCTGCTGCGGATGCGCGAGCAGGGCATCGGCTACTACATCCTCGGTCAGCACTACGCCGACAGCGAGGAGGACAATCCGTATATCGGCTTTGAGTGCCAGACGGACGAGGGTGTGCTGCGCTATGCCCAATCCGCAGTCGCCGCCATGCGCACCGGGCTGTTCTGCTACATCGCCCACCCGGATTTGTTCATGCGCCACCGCACGGACGACCAGTTCAATCACGCGTGCGAGGAAGCGGCGGACATGCTCTGCCAGTGCGCAAAGGAACAGCACATGCCCATCGAGTACAATCTGCTGGGGCTAAGCAGCCAGATGGAGGGGCACACGCGGGGGTATCCGTCCGCGCCATTCTGGGAATACGCCCGAAAATGGCATAATGACGTCATCCTCGGTGTGGACGCGCATGACCCGGAACACCTGAAAAATCACCGCGTATGGCAAGCGGGCATTGACAATGTTCGCGCTTTGGGGTATCATCTTGTTAATGACTATATCTTTTAAGGAGGCGTAACCCCCATGAACCCGAATTGGGATTTGTCCTATCTCTACAAGGGCTTTGATGACCCGGCTTTTCTGGCTGATTTGAAGCGTTTTCCGGAGGAAATCAAGGTCGAGCAGGCGATTCTGGACGGCGGCGACGATCCGCAAACGAAGCTGGAGAAGCTCACCGACCAGCAGGAGGTTCTTGGCGCGCTGGCCGATCGGCTCTCGTCGTTCTGCAACCTGACGCAGGCGGTGGACGCGAACGATGCCGACGCGACAAAGTACCTGAACGTGCTGGACGTGATTTTCAACGACAGTCGCATCGTCAGCAGCGCCATTACGCGCTATATCGGCAGCCTTGCGAACCTCGAAGACCTGATTGCCGCGTCCCCCAAATTGCAGAAGGTCGCGTTCCACCTGCGTGAATCCGCCGAGAACGCGCACCACACCATCCCCGAAGCGGTTGAACCGTGGATTCTGGAGATGAGCCTGTCCGGCGGCAGCGCGTTCAGTCAGCTGCGCGACAAGCTGGATTCCACCCACACGGCGAATTACCGCGGGCAGGAGATTCCGCTGTCCGCCGTGCGTGGGCTTGCGTACGACGCGGATGCCTCCGTCCGCAAGGATGCCTACGAGGCAGAAATTGCGTCCTACAAGAAGATGGAGCTGCCCATGTCCTACTGCCTGAACGCCGTCAAAATGGAGGCGCGCACGCTGAGCAAGGCGAAGGGGTATCCTTCCGTGCTGGACATGACGCTGAGCGACTCCCGCATGGACCGCGCGACGCTGGACGCCATGCTGACCGCCATCCGCGAATATCTGCCGCACTTCCGCCGCTACATGAAGGCGAAGGCGAAGCTGCTGGGGCATCAAAATGGCCTGCCGTTCTACGATTTGTTTGCGCCGGTCGGGCAGAACGTGCACACCTACACGGTGGAGGAAGCACGCGAAATGCTCGTCCGCCTGATGGGGCAGTTCACGCCGGAAATGGGCAAGTTCATCGACAACGCCTTTGAGCAGCGCTGGATTGACATCTACCCGCGCGAGGGCAAGACCGGCGGCGCGTTCTGCTCCCCCGTGCATTTTGCTGACCGTTCGCTGGTGATGACGAACTTCACCGGCAGCTTCTCCGATGTGTCGACCATCGCGCATGAGCTGGGTCACGCGTGGCACAACCGCTGCTTGGCAGGGCTGCCGTACTCGATGATTGACACGCCCATGCCGCTGGCGGAAACCGCGTCCATCTTCAACGAGCAGCTGCTGGCGCACATGGTGCTCAAGGACGCAAGCCCCGATGAGCAGCTGTCCCTGCTGGAAGGCAACCTGATGGAAACGAACCAGACGATTGTGGACATTTACAGCCGCTACCTGTTTGAGACGGAAGTCATCGACACGCGCGCCGACCATGCCATGAACGTCGATGAGCTGAAGGACGCCATGCTGCGCGCGCAGGAAGCGTCCTACGGTGACGGGCTTGACCCGGAGATTCGCCACCCGTACATGTGGGCGTGCAAGAGCCATTATTATTCGTCCGGCTACAACTTCTACAACTTCCCCTATGCGTTCGGCGAGCTGTTCGCCAAGGGCGTGTTCGCGCAGTATCTGCAAAAGGGCGCGGCGTTTGTGCCGGATTACTGCCGTCTGCTGCGCTCCTGCGGTTCGGGCACGATTGCCGACGTCGCCGCCAGCGTGGGGATTGATGTACGGAATCCCGACTTCTGGCGCTCCAGTCTGGAGGTTGTCAAGGGGAACATTGACAAGTTCTGCGAGCTGGTTAAGTAATCGGAAAAGAGCAGGTGGAGGTTGCAAGTCCACCTACTCTTTTTTCGTGCAGTTGATGGCAATTTCATACTTGATTTTGATTCTCGCAGGGGGAATTGCGCCTGCGGGCGCAACCAAAGGGCTTTCCGCTCGCCCTTTGGAAACCTTCGGTGCGCACCCATGTATATTGGTTTATAGCGAAAGTTGCTATAGTTCGTGTACTATTCGTCCACTAAACAAAAACAACCAACATAACCAAATTGTAACTTCCGAAGGGCGTGCGAAGGAGTCAAGGGGGCGATCGCAAAGCCCCCTTGTCGCTCCCGCAGGAGCGAAACCCCTGCAACACAAACGCACTGTTCGCGAAGAACGTGCATTTCCATCAACGACAAAAAGGGCTAAACAGTCACCTGTCAGCCCTATTTTGTCATGCGAAACCGCTGATTACTTGACCAGCAGCATCAGCAGGGAGCAGGCCACGAAAATCGCCGCAGCAATCTTGGTGCCCAGCGCCAGCTTCGCTTCCGCGCTCTTGGCCTTGTGCTTGTCAAAATAGCTGTCGAACGTGCCGGCGATTGCGCCCAGACCCTTCACGTTGCTGCTCTGCATCAGAACCGTAAAAATCATGAACAGAGCGGAAATCGTGATGATGACCGTCAGAACCACACCAAATGCACTCATGCTTCAAACCTCCTTGGGGAGAAATCAACGCTTTACAGTCTATCACATTTTTCGCTGGAACGCAAGGGGCTTTTGCAGAAAAAGCGGTTTTTGCGCGCATTTCTTCCGCAAAACTCCCCTTGCGGGCGGCATTTTCTCCCCTATGCCTGCACATCCGTTAGGGCTGCTTGCCAATGTACGCCAGAATGCCGCCATCCACATAGAGAATGTGGCCGTTGACGAAGTTGGACGCGTCCGACGCAAGGAACACCGCCGGGCCGCCCAAATCCGCCGCGTCGCCCCAGCGCTCGGCAGGCGTCTTGGCGATGATGAACTTGTCAAACGGGTGACGGGAGCCGTCCGGCTGAATCTCGCGCAAGGGCGCAGTTTGAGGCGTGGCGATGTAGCCCGGGCCGATGCCGTTGCACTGGATGTTGTACTTGCCGTACTCGGAGCAGATGTTGCGGGTCAGCATCTTCAAGCCGCCCTTCGCCGCGGCGTAGGCGGACACCGTCTCGCGGCCAAGCTCGCTCATCATGGAGCAGATGTTGATAATCTTGCCATGACCCTTCTTAATCATCGACGGAATGACCGCCTTGGAGACGATGAACGGCGCGTTCAGGTCAACATCAATCACCTGACGGAACTGTTCGGCGGTCATTTCGCACATCGGGATGCGCTTGATGATGCCCGCGTTGTTGACAAGGATGTCAATCACGCCGACTTCTTCCTCAATCTTGGCGACGAGGGCGTTGACGGCGGCTTCGTCGGTCACGTCGCAGACATAGCCGTGCGCCTTGATGCCCTTTTCGGCATAGGCAGCAATGCCCTTATCCACCAATTCCTGCTTAATGTCGTTGAAGACGATGGTCGCGCCAGCGTCGCTCATGGCGCAGGCGATGGCGAAGCCGATGCCGTAGGATGCACCGGTGACGAGGGCGATTTTGCCCTCCAGAGAGAACATATTGCTCATGGGAAATCTCCTTTCAATTATCGCGGATAAACACGCGGAAACTGCCTGAAAGTGCGCTCAACTCAATCGCGAAAAGGGAGTCCAGAGGGTCGAAGACCCTTTG
>ENA-OZET01000307-OZET01000307.1-human-gut-metagenome-genome-assembly--contig:-NODE-307-length-12570-cov-7.608230_pt1 | contig 12570 bp, 14 predicted proteins | sample MGYA00244610_ERZ653618 | MGnify/ENA primary metagenome ERZ653618 (study PRJEB26926, sample SAMN06165091) | human gut metagenome | biome: ENVO:00009003; feature: ENVO:2100002; material: ENVO:00002003...
GAGCCGATAGCCGAAGGGTGCCTGCCCGCCGTTCCATTTGCCCTCGCGTGCCTTCTGCTCGCGCCCGGCCATGGTCTGTACGAGGATGTTCTCGCGCTCCATCTCGGCGAACGCCGACATGAACGCAATCATCATCTTGCCCATCTGCGCTTCGCTGTTGATGCCGTCCTTCACGCAGACGAGGTTCGTGCCGTAGTCCTGCATGAACTGCAGAGACGAAAGGGCGTCCGCCGCGTTGCGCCCGAATCGGCTCAGCTTGAACACGAGCACATAGTCAACATGGACGCCGGATTTTATCTCTTCCATCATCTCCTGGAAGTGGGGGCGTCCCGTGATGTTCTTGCCGGAATAACCGTCGTCGATGTACTCGTGCAATATGCGCAGGTTCTCACGCTTCGCATATTGGCGCAGGTCGTAAAGCTGCGCCTCGATTGACTCGCCGTTCTCCACCTGCATCTTCGTTGAGACGCGGACATAGATGAAACAGGTCTTTGCCTTTCTCGTCATTGAACCACCCCCTCGCCTTTGAGGAGTGCCTTCAGCTCGTCGTTCTGACGGTCGAGCGTGTCGATGCAGTCGCGCAGGCGCTCGTTCTCGCGCTCAAGCTCGTAGCATTTGCGCATGAGGCCGATGACGAACGGTGCGGGCTTCCTGTCGCCAATCTCCCAGTGCTGCAGGGAGCGCATCGGTATGCCGAAATGTTCGCAGAACTCGGAACGCTTCATGCCGTAGAGACTGCGCATATATCGCAGAGCCTCGGAAGGGCTCATATCTTCGATGCTCTTGTCCATATTGATTTACCTCCATATATGAGGATATTATACGCCCATTCGTGTACATAGTCAATCCCGGTACGGAGGTTATGGGCTGGAGACGCGTCCTATGGGCGTAAAAAAGAAAGCCCGGCACGCTGCGTACCGGGCTTTCATGAGTCGAAGCTGTAAATCAACCGAATCACCTCACATGCTTGTCCATGGAGACCTTGAGTGCTTCCAGGGTCTCAATCAGCACGTACAGCTGCTCGGTAGTACAGGAGTCCAGCACCTTCTGGACGCGCTCCGCCGCGACGTTTTTGCTGAATCGCGGGGAGTCATAGAGAAGGGCGTCCGTCTGCACGTCCAGCGCCTCCGCAATCTTGACGAACACCGGCAGGCTCAGCTTCGTGTTGCCGGTCTCTATGTGGCTCATGTGCGTTACGGAAATGTCAGCCTTATCGGCAAGAGACTCCTGCGACAGCCCGCATGCCTTTCGATAGTGGCGTATGCGCTGTCCTATGTCGTAGTATTTCATCCTTTCACCGCCCATACAATTCATCTACACTTGAATTGTATGGAGATTATGTGTATAATATAATAACCTGTGTGGGCTTTTTCCAGCCTATACACTTCATATTCTTCTGTCCCAGCCATATCATTAGACCCGCATCTATTCAGATGCGGCGGGGGCGGTCAAAAATCAGAACTGTTGGAGGTACATAGCATGAAGAAAAGACGATTTACCGCAGCTGCGGTAGCCGCTACATGCCTGCTCGCACTCACACTCGCAGGCTGTGGTGGAACGAACGATGTAAAGAGCGCGAGTGAACCGCTTTCTGCATCACAGGCTTTCAGTCAAGAAAGCGTGTGGGTGCAGTACGACGAGAACGACGCAATAGAAAAAGACGGCGACATCGAACGCATTCTTGTCTTTGACGGAAACGGGAACGTCACTGCCTACCTATGTAACAGCGCGACGTTCGCAGACGTGAACGGTCTGTCTGACGATGAAATCATCGAACTGGCAAAGGAGCAGGACAAGGAAGTATTCGACACCAGACGTCAGACCGCCATCGACAGCAACGCAAAGGCTATTGAGGTAGTTCAAAGCATCTATGATACTCTGAAAGAGGACTACGACAACGGCACGTACGCGACCGCGCTTGGCGGGACTGCGCTATCAGACCTGCCCGCCGGGGAAGCCGAAGGTGTGGATGTCGAATGGCTGGTGTCTACGTACAGCTATGCACTCTCCGATATGGAGTCAATACTGAGCGACGCGAAGGAGGGACAAGCCGCAGCTGAGGCGGCTACGTATCAGGAGCCACAGGCTCAGCCGTACACGCTTCACATTGAGACCGACGGTACAGGAAACAGCACGCAGAGCGAAACGATATCATTCGATGCGCCCTCATACTCCTTCGCCACAGTAGAGGTGAACGATGAGGAACAAGACCCTTACGACGTATTGACATGGGGTATAGATGGAAGCTCTTCCCCTGCCGGGGACTCAATTACCAACGAAAGCATCCAGCTGTCTCCTGTTGAAAATCAGACCGCCTACGACATGACGTTCGGAGGATTCGGCGGGCTTGCCACAATAGTCAACGATGACCATGCGGGCTTCACGTTTGACGCCCCCGACACAGAAGGAATAGAGGTGGACTAAATGGAGAAGGCAACTGACTGGATTAAATCTCACAAACCGCATACAGCGGCAATCGCTATCGCTATCATCGCAGTCGTTGCCGTCGTAATTGCAGCAGCGTCAGGCGCGTTTTCCACAGCAGACAAGCAGAACAGCACAGCAAAGGCGGAGACCGCCGACCTCGTCCTCAACGTGACCGCCGACACCGGCTGGGATGCGAACTCCACTCCGGCCATCGCCCATATCACGAGCGATGAGGTGGACTTCTACCACGCAGTTTCGCCGGACGCCGAAGGCAACAAGGGCACATCGACCGTCACCCTCGAAGAGGGAGACTACACGGTCGACTTCATCAGCCCTGTCAACGCGGACGGTTCCGCTTACGAGCTGTTCGACACGGGCGAGGCGCAGACCGTGACGGTCGATGCCGACGCGACGGACACGCTGAGCGTGACCTGCGAGATGACGCGAATCCCGGCCGACAAGGTGACTGACGACATGTTGCAGGACATTGTCGACCAGACCAAGGACGCCGTCGAGAACGGCGACGAGACCTTGAAGGGCGACGCCGGCAAGGACATTCTCGACAAGCTGGAGGGTAACGTGGCCAACAACCCGAACGCCTCTGACGAGACAAAGCAGGAGGCTACCGACGCCGACAAGGAGGTCGACGTGGACAGCAAGCCGGAGGCTACGACGCCTTCAGGCAATAACAGCAACACCAGCGACAAGGGCAACGCCAACAGTAACAGCGGTTCCAACGCAGGGAACTCCGGTTCCAGCAACGACGGTTCCGGCACTTCCAGCAAGCCTTCGGGCGGTTCTTCGAGCCAGCCTTCCGCACCGGCACACAGCCACAGCTGGAAAGACCACACCGCAACCAAGCAGGTCTGGGTTCCAAACATTGTGACCGTAACTGACTACGCAGACCAGCAGGTGGCTGTCGGTACGAAGTATGTCTTCGCAGAGGACGGCTTCGTAACCACAGACCCCGGCACAGCCAAGGCACATGCCGTTGAACTCGTTAAGCAGGGTTACGCCGGTAACTACCGCATGGAAACCATTTACGAAACCCAGCGCGTTCCTGTTGGTTCCCACACGGAAGACCACGGCCACTACGAGACGCAGACCTATGTGGACTACCAGTATTGCGACTGCGGAGCAACCCGCTAACGCATACCGTCGCAATACACGACGCCATCCGAGCAATCGGGTGGCGTCTTTTTTATCACGGGCGCCGCTCCCGCATAAAAGGAGGCATCATCCACTCCGTACACAGCAGGAGGGCTGAGTTTTTGAGAATAGGAAGGCAAAAATGAGAATTTTGGGGCAAAAATGAGAGTGAAAAGCCGTTTTTGAGAACGTTCTGAGACCACGTTTGCTCACAGTATCCCACGGTAAGCCATACTAAGGGCAAAAACGGGCTAAATTCTCAAAAACTCATTTTTTTTTGGAACTTTTATATATATAGGCAAAGGACTTTGAAAGGCTCTATAGGAACTTTCTTCCAAATTTTTTGAGTTTTTGAGAATTTTTAAGAAAAAATAAAAGAAAAACCCTTGTTTACGAACGTTTTTGCCTCCCGGAGCGCCCTTTTTCACTCTCAAAAACTCTCCGAAATTCTCAAAAACAGGCCTAAAATTCTCAAAAAGTGGCCGAAATTCTCAAAAACTTGAAGCACATCAACCTCAAATCCACCCTCCTGCTGTGTACGGAGTGGATGATGATGCCTTTTACGGGGTGGGCGCGGTGGATGATGCAGGGGAAAAGCCGCGGGGCGGCTTCGACGGTACGCGTGAAGAAAGGAAGGGAGCAACAATGGCATACGAAAACATCAAGACATACGCCGACCTTGCACGCACTGCCGGGGACATGGTTCTCGCGAATGAGATGGCGAAGCGCCCGCTGGAACTCGTCAGCGGTGACTGCGCACCGTGGGACGAGGTGTTCCAGTGGTATATCATCAGCGACCCATCGTTCATCATGGAGCACACTGACGAGCTTGTGTTCCACGACGAAGAGCTTGACCTGTACATACTTGGTGTGACGCACTTCGGCACAAGCTGGGATTACGTTCCCGCCCCGGACATCCGCTGAGACGTCCTCAGAGCACGAAAAAACCGCCCTCACAGCGAAACGCTGCGGGGCGGTTCTTTTTTTTTATCCTCTGCGGATAGAGTCGAAATCGAACTCGGACTCATTCTCGGCCTTCGATAGCACCCTCTCGCTCGCTGCCAGCGTCCTGCGCGTGAGGTCTTCGTTGCGGCCAAGAACATCCTCGCGCACCTGGCGCTCGATGCGCGCCTTCTGCTCGTCCATCTGCTCCTCATACTCTGTAGGAAGCACGTTCGGTGCCCGGTGAACCCTAGACTCGCTCTTGCGCCTGCGATTCTTGGCCTCCTCTTCGCGGCGCTTGCGCTCGCGTTCCTCGCGGACGCGTGCCATGTTGTGCTCCCACAGGCTGCGCCCGTCCGGCATCTCGATGGCCTTCATCTCCTCGATGGCGCACGTCGCCTCGGTCACCTCTTCGAGTTCCTGGCGCTTCATCTCCAGCTCCGCCTCCATGTCGTCCGCCTCGCGGAGTATGGCGCTCAGCTTCACCTTCTGGTCGTCGATACGCTTCAGGGCTTCCTGCTCCTGTGCGTACACGCGCCACGGAATGGACTCCTTGTACTTGCCCGCATCCGGGTGGACGATGGTGTAGCCGTACTGCTCGGTCAGAATCGACTCGATGAAATCACGCTCGCGTTCCGCCCATATCACGTGAGAGTTGCGCGTCCAGCCCTCGGAGACGCACCCCTGCTGAGCCAGCGCCCGGTTGAGGCTCGTCTGCACGCTGAGCCCGCGCTCGTACCCGTCAGCCCACGGAACGAAGTCGAGGTGCATGTGCATTGCACCGCCCTCGTCGCCGTGGAGGTACGCGCCATAAAGGCGCAGATGCGGGTTGCGCGCGTCCCACGCCGCGAGGTATGCCTTCAGCACAGCCTCGCAGATGTCGTCGGGCACCAGGTACGGCGTCACGAAGTTTCCCTTGCTGTCACGCTTGAACCTGCCCGTCTCCTCGTCAAGCTCCGGCTTGACGGAACCAACGCCTACGATGACCTCGTAGGCGAGGTTCTTGCCCTTCGTACGCGTCTTGTGGTTGACGCGTCCTCGGGAATCAGCGCGCACCTGCTCCATGTAACCATAGACCCCGCCATAGCGGCGGTCGCGGCGCTTCTGCTTAGCGTCGTACTCCTCAATGGCTCGTCCGAACAATTCCTCATACACTGACTCCAACTCCATGTCGCGAAGCACCTCGTGCTTCCCATCCATGTCGATGTGCTTTTCCCACTTGACGGTGTTCTCATCTCGACGGTTGTGCTCCGTCTTGATTTCGTCATCACCGCCCATGTGGAAACGCACCGTCGTCACTTTGCTATTCGTCATCTTTTCGTCCTCCTAACATATCGTCGTACTCCATCACGACTTCCTTTGTCAGTCGTGATAATCCAGTAGTAGTAGTGTCAAGGGGGAACCCTCAACACTACTACCCTGGACAATGGGGATGCTCCCCCTTGACCCCCTACGAAACCTCCGCAAGAACGTCGCCACATGCCATGTCGCAAAGCTCGGCGATGGCGTTGTTCTTCAGTCGGTACGTCTGCCGCAGGCTCAAGCCCAGGGCTTCTGCAATCTGCGGCCATGTAAGCGCCGGTGTCTCCACGTAGCGCGACGTAAGGACTGCCTGCTTGCGCCAATCGGGAAGCATCCCGATGTAGCGCTCGGCTGTGTCCACGGCGGCCGTGTAGTTGGCCTGCGCCTCATCAAGCTCGATGGAGCGCTGCGCCACCATGATGAGCGGCATGTCGGGGTCACCTCCGCCGCCATCCACCTTGTCCTTGTCGTAGCGAATCGCACCGCCCGCGACGCGGGTGTAGGCTCGCTCATAACGCTCGACAGCCCTCTCCAGCTCACGGAGCGCAAACTCGGGCGCTTCGAGAATGAGGAGTGCATCTTCCTTCGTCATATCAATCCCTCCTTTTCGTGTACCGTTCGCAGCCCGCTAGTGGGCTTTTTGGTGCCCATCTGTGGGCTCTCCGTGGTCTCTGAATGACCAGAGCCCATTTGCCGCCCATCTGTGGGCTCTTGCTGGTCTCAGCGGGGGCTTTAATCAGCCCGCGCGTGACCGTTTCGCGTTCATTTGCCCATTTGCAGCCCGTTTGCGGGCTTTGCCTGGGCTTCGTAGAGACCGCTAACGGGTCTCCATGAACTCCAGCGCCTTGCGCATGGCTTCGGCGCGCTTGCTGTCGCTCTCACGGAACATCGAATCGAGGAAATCAACCCCACAGGGCTCATACGCCTCGGCGCTCTCAAGCTCCGACCTCATGCTCGCCATGACCTCTTCCTTGAACCCGCGGTGACCAGTGGGCAGGTTCTCCGGGTCTTCCATGACCTCGTGATAGGTGCCGTAGGCGTAGCGGTCGCCGCGTGCCCCATACGTTGCGATAATCAAATCGCCGGAGCCGTACCCGGGGTTAGACCCCCGGTAAACCTCCTCCATGAAATAGCTCATCATTTCCATCTACCTCCTCTTATGCTGCGGCGTATGCACCGTCGAGACGACGGATGCCGCGAATCTTCGTCGTGATGCCCTTGAGACTGTCGATATGGTCAGCCGTTGCGGAGTTGCCCAAGTTAGACAAGTCCTTGATGTCGAGTTCCTTGATAAGCGGCTCGACCGCTGCGTGGTACGCCGCGTCAACCATGAACTGACCGTCTCCGGGGTGGTACTCCCACCCGTAAGTCCCCGTGTCGAGGATGTTGCGGACTGAGTTCCTGAAGTCGCGGTACTTCACGCACCCGCGCCCTGAATCGCCGGAACCGTAGCGGCGGAGCCAGCCACGGTAGAACGAGTACAGCTCCTTCCACGAGATGGCGTCCCACGCCAGCTCGTCAAGCACCTCGCTCAGGAACTCCGCCACGTTGTCGTTGCTCAGGCGGAAGTCGTCCAAGGCGTCCTTGCAATACTGCGGAACCTCGATGCTGTAGTAGTCCGGGATGTCCTCCAGCACGTGCTTCAGCACGTACTCGCGCACCTCCTTGCGTTTGAGGTAGTCCTCTTTGATGTACTTGCGCTCGCGTCCCGTGAAGCACTTGTCGAACGGAACGAAGATGATGCGGCGCAGCATGGAGTCCGTCTTGTCGCGGAACTTGGGCGCGTCGTTCAGGCACTGAATCATGAACCCGCGGAACGTGTAGCTGACCGGGTCGCGGTGCTTGATGTTGATGTTCAGGGCGTCGCCCGTGATGATTGCTTTCAGGTTGGCCGTACGCTCCAGGTACTCGCCGACGTTGTTCTCGTCCGTGATGATGGCGCTTGCCTTCAGAAGCGGCGTCAGCATGAACTCGCGGCCAAGTGAGTCAAGTGAGAGGGAGCAGCAGTTGCGCTTCCCGACAACGCCGCGGATAAGCTCGCACAGCGTACCCTTGCCGTTGTTCCCCTTCGTGCTGTAGAAGAACGCCGCCTGGTTCCATGCCGTGTTCGGGCGAACCGCCGCACCGATAATCTGCCACAGCAGCTTCGGGGCTTCGGGCTCGTCGGAAAGCTCCTCAAGCCACGAATCGAAGTCCCAGTCGGTGCCGTCCTCGTCGTTGTGGATGAAGACGTTCTTGGCGTTCTCGTTGTAATCCGTGCCAATCTTCGACGCGAAGACCCACTCGGGGTCGAATCCCCGGAGAATCTTGGTCTCGTAGTCGAACACGCCGTTGTTCAGAGCGATAAGGTTGCGGTCGTTGCTGCGGAACTTCACGGGAGCCATCGCACGCAGGAAAGCCTTCGTCTCGTTCACGTCGCGCTGCACGATGGTCGGGCAGGCGTCGCGGATGATGCTCTCGATGGTGTCGTTGTCCGTCGTGTAGATGCCCGCGTCGTGCCCGCTGTCGTTGTACACGGCAAGGGGACACATGTCGGTGGAGTTGGAATCGCTCGTGCCGTAGTTCATGCGAATCACGTGGTGCTTGAACATGATGACCGATGCCAGCATGTACGGGTTGGGGGAGGCGAGCATCCTGATGTTCTGCTCGACGACAATCTGCGACAGCTCAGCGAGCTTGCCGGGGTCGCCTTTCGCCTTCTCCTTCTCGGCCTTGAGCGTATCGCGGCGATAATTCAGCTCCTCGTTGACCTTCGCGATTTCTCCGTTCACCACACGCGTCAGGTCAGCCGCGAGCGTGTCAAGCGGCATGGCGAGGTAGGTGTCCTCGTCAGCGCGGGCGTTCTCGATGTACTCCTCCGTTGCCCGCTTTATCACCGTGTCCGGTGTGTAAATCATCTCCATCATCTCGTCATTAGTCATTGTCTATTGCCTCCTTTTTTGAAAGTGCGTCGATGAAAGGCGTGTCTGAGTACAGCGCCTCGTCATCGCCAGGGTCTATGTCGTGCTCTTCAAGCAGCAGCTCGCGTTTCATGGTCAAGTCGTTGGCGAGGTTCTTAAAGGCGCGCTTATACGTTGCCGTGGGCTTCCTAATCTCAAGCCCGAGCATGCGCAGCGCGTGGTTCAATCCGCGCAGGTAACCCTCGCAGAACACCGCGTCCACGCTGTGAATCTGTCCCTCATAGAAAGAATCTGCGACCTTTGTCATACCGTCGCTCTCACGGCAACTCGGAGCTGCCGTGCTGTTGTTGTGTGCCGTCTGCCAATCCAGACCGCTGATGTCGTAAGTGCTCATTGCTAAATCTCCTCTCCTTTTGAAAGTGCGTCGATGAAAGGCGTGTACGAGTACAGAGCCTTGTCGTCGCCAGGGTTGATATGGTTCTGACCGAGAAGGAAGTCACGATGCTGCTTGATGAAGTCCATGACCTTCTCGTAGGCCTTCTCGTATGCGTCCTTGGAGCGGCTCTTTGGAATCGTGTGCTCCATGGCTGTGAGAATCATGTTCATGCCGCGCAGGTAACCTTCGCGGAACACGGCGTCAACCATGCGGATGTCGTCGCGGTTGAACGCGTCGTCTACCTTCACCATGCCCTCGCTCTCGCGGAAGCTGGGCTCCAAGATGCTGAAATTGTTCTCGGTCTGCCAATCCAGACCGCTGATGTCGTAAGTGCTCATTGCTAAATCTCCTCTCGTATTGTTGTGATGTGCTTCTCCAGCTCTGCGATGGTCTTGTAGCTGTCGTCCACCCAGTCACGGGCTTCAACGACCAGCTGGCGGATTTCGCCTCGGACGTTCCTGCTCCTGAGCGCGTACTCCATGCGCTGGATGCACCAGTTGAGCGCGCTAATCTCGGAACGAGCCGCCTCCACCTCACCGAAAAGGCTCTCGATTTCGAGACGCCTCTCGATGTCGGCATCAGGCTCCTGCAGAGCCGTCTGCGTGTTGTTTTCGTTTGCCATTTCCTTTGCCTCCGTTTCGTGTTTGAAAATCGAATGAATAAACAAAAAAAGCGGCGAACCCGAGCCGTGACATTTGGGAATAATCCCTATGCCACAACTCGGATTCGCCGCTTCTCAGTTTCTGGAATCGGTTCTTCGCGTCGTTCGTATTTTTGTCTCAGAATACGGATTGACGCCCTTAGACGCTGTTACCCACCCCGGGGAGCGCGTCACCGCTCGACGGGTTGCGGAGGTCTTACAGGTATCAGTTACTCATGCCTTCCTTCGGGTATTTACCTCACGAATCTTGTTGTGTTTATTCATTTATCAAAGTACCTGACCGGTTTCCCGGTTCCAAGATGCCCTTCGTTCATCTTGTGACTATATTATAACTCGGGTTGTGTCATACTGTCAACAGTTCGTGCAACCCGATAAATAGCCTGACCTGGGGCAATGCCTTTGCGGAGGCCGATGCTGTCGGCGTCTGCGAGGGGCGGTCTAAAATAAGTTTTTGAGAAAAATTTTGAGAAAATAAGCTCACATACGACAAAAGCCAGCGGGACGTTGCCCGCTGGCCTGTTCGTTCGGTATTTACTCGGTCTCTCTGGCGTCTTCGTCCAGCATGCCGAAGTGGATGAGCGCGTCGATAATCGCCGCGCGCTTCTCCGACGGGCAGTTCGGACGCTTCTTCGCCGACATCCCGGCTTCCTCGTAGGAGAACTGCTTCTCCAGCCCGAACTCGTCCTTGACGTTCGCGATGTACAGCGGGGACACCTTCAGTCCGTGCGTCTCCAGCACGTAAGCCTGAATCTGCTTGTACGTCGGCTTCTTGACCTTTCCGCCCATGCCAAGCTCCGACGGGGTGATGTCAACGTACGCGTAGCTCTTGACGGATTTTTCTCGGGTTATGAGACATACCGTCTCGACGTGATAAGTATTCGGAAACATATCCACGCAGCATATCTTCTCCACTCTATACCCTCTGTCCATAAATATCTGCAAATCCCTTGCCAGGCTTGTCGGTTTACATGAAATATAAACCATATTCTCAACACCATACTCTATGATTTTCCCGATAGCCTTCGGATGGATACCGTCTCGTGGTGGATCAAGAATTATATAATCCGGTTTTTCCTCTATCTCATCAAGCACCTTTAGGACATCACCTGCGATAAATTTACAGTTATCAAGACCATTAAGAGCTGCATTTTCCTTTGCTGCGCAAACTGCCTCCTCAACTATTTCGACACCTACTACTTCCTTACACACCGGTGCCATAAGCTGCGCGATGGTGCCGGTTCCGCTGTAGAGGTCGTAGACTGTTTTACCGTTTAGCGAATCCTTGTCATCTCCCAGGATAAACTCTCTCGCTGTCTCATAGAGCACCTCCGCTCCGAGTGAATTGGTCTGGAAAAATGAGAATGGTGTGATTTTGAATTTCAGACCTAAGAGCTCCTCGTAGAAATATGAATCTCCGTAGAGCACATCTGTGCCCTCGTTTTTGACCACATCTGCCACGCTGTCATTTTGGGTGTGTAAAACGCCCTTGAATCTGCCGTCATAGTGCCTGGTCAAAAGTGCATATCTAAAGCCTGCGAGCAGTTCCTCCTCGTTGAAGCCCTCTGTCTGTGTGGTGGTGACAAGGTCGACTATGATTTCACCGGTTTTTGTTGCCTTTCTGACAAGCAGATGCCGCAGATAGCCCTTGTGTGTTGCTCTGTGGAAATATGGGATATTGTTTTTTGAAAAATAATCAAGTGTTGCCTTTAATATTGTCCTGAAATCCTCATCCACTATCTGACAGTCCGCTACTGTCACAAGGTCATAAAAGCTTCCTCTTTTGTGCATGCCAAGCGCAAGAGGGCCATCCTTATACTCATCACCGAAGGAAAATTCCATCTTGTTTCTGTATTCACTCTTTTTCGGACTTCCATGTATCCCTATAAACTCATATCCTGACTCTTTTTCAGTGCCGATAGCATCCGAAATGAGCTTTTTCACCTGGGTAAGCTTCATATCAAGCTGCTTTTCGTAAGGCACTGTCTGATATGTACAGCCCCCGCACATTCCAAAGTGAGGACATGGCTCTTCTGTCTCCAGAGGCGATTTCTCAATTACCTCCATGAGTCTGCCCTCTGCTCTTTGATGCTTTACTTTATTTACAACAAATTCCACCTTCTGTCCCGGAATTGTATTTTTCACAATTACTCTGTCGCCATCATCTGTAACGGCTATTCCCTTGTTTGGGAAGTCTACTCTTTCTACGGTTCCTGTTCCTCTAAATCCTTTTTTCATGTAATTCTTATCTCTCTTTATACTTTATTATTCCTTTGTATGCCTGACTGCAAATGCCTTGCTTCACACATAAAGAAAAATGAGGACTACATATGTAGCCCCCATTATCTAAAAACGATTATTTCTCTTCTTTAGTCTTTGGTGCCTCTTTTTCCTCTTCAGCATCATCATCGTCTTCATCCTCGAAGAAATCATCATCGAATTCATCATCATACTCATCATCGAAATCATCTAAATAATCCGGTGTGAAAAACCTGTAGATACCATATGCCGCTGCTGCAACAGCAACTAATACACCAATGATGGCAAATATGATAACAGCCTTGGAAGGCTTCTTGTCTTCCTCTTCTTTTTTGAGAAGGTCATTAAGCTTTGCCATGCTGAGCTTCTCTGCAAGCTTGTTGTCCTTTAATAATTCTTCAACTTTACTCATAATTCAATCCGCTCCTTTTCCAAAAGTAATTGTCAAATGCTATTTGTTAAATCCATTATCTGTCTCTTATACACATCTGACGCTG